>Ga0209611_10005653_pt1 | contig 20823 bp, 8 predicted proteins | sample S1TSphgellanicum_3_FD_187693 | JGI IMG/M metagenome (GOLD analysis project Ga0209611, IMG submission 187693) | Host-associated microbial communities from peat moss isolated from Minnesota, USA - S1T2_Fc - Sphagnum magellanicum MG (SPAdes) (version 2) | ecosystem: Host-associated > Plants > Peat...
TGGTATTAGAGGAAGATGGGGCTTATCCAATGATATTAGGTAGGCCTTGGTTAACAAAGTCGCATGCAAGGAACTATTGGGGCGAAGGATACATGACCATCGGAGTTCATCCTAACCGACAAAAAGTTCCATTCGCTAGCTTTGTGAAAAGCTCTGGAGGGACGAATGAATATGAGGATGAATCAGAAACAGACCAAAGCTCTAGCTTTGAAGGGATTTACACGGATGATTCTTGTGAAGAGAAAGTAGGGTTATATGCTTTGGAGACAACCCCAAGGTTGGAGCTTTGTCGGATCAAAGGGTTCAAGGGGATGATAACCAACAAACTCCATGTGTGTTTACAAAAGGAGAAGTTGAGGAGCGGCTAAGCAAGATTCAATTGGGACCAGACCTTTAACCGGAGAAGAGAAAGTAATATGAAGATTTACTACGTAAGTATATCCATCTTTTTGCTTTCAGTTACAAGGACCTGAAGGAGGTCACCATGGAGTAACACAAAATTGAACTGTTACCAAATGCCAAACTGATCAAGGCCAAGCAAGGGAGGTGGAACCCAAGATACACGGCCATGGTGAAGGAGATGCTTGACAAGTTGTTGGAGGCGAGGTTCATTAGGCCTATGGAGACAATTGAGTGGGTTTCTCCTGTGGTATTAACATTAAAGAAGAATGGCAAGCTAAGGGTATGTGTCAACTATAAAGCTTTAAACAAAGTAATTAAGAAAGACCGATACCCTTTGCCATTTTGTGAAGAAATTTTGGAAGAAGTAGCAGGGCATGAGATGTACACATTTGGAGATGGGTACAAGGGCTACCACCAGGTGAAAATTGCTCCAGAAGATCAATTAAAGACCACATTCACCACACCTTGGGGGACATTTTGTTACACAATAATGCCTTTTGGTTTGTGTAATGTTCCAAGGACATTTCAACGTTTAATGAACAAGGTCTTTGATCCATTCTTGGGCCTTTTTCTAAAGGTTTTCATTGACGACTTTGGAGTTTATAGTGATAGAGCTTCTCACCTTGCCAAATTCGAATTAGTCTTTCAACGCTTGGATAGTTCGGGAGTGACTTTGAGCCCTTAGAACACCACAATTGATTTTTCAGAAGGGAAGATGGTTAGACACATTATATTAGCTATATTTCCAAGGAAGGGTTGGTGTTTTACGACGAACCATTGGAAAACGTGACACCTCACGTCTTTTGTATGAGTTTCATGATGGGTTTTGTGGAGGCCATTTTGTGAAACGAATCATTGCAGAAAAGATATTGCAGGATGCCCATGATTATTGTAGTAGTTATGATGTGTGTCAAGCCTATGCACAAAAATCTACTATAAGTGGCCCTTTACATCCCATATCCCTTTTAGGACCTTTTGAAAAATGGGGAATTAGTTTAATGGGCCCATTGCTAGTGACTAGGAGAGGGCATTGATTCATTGTAATTGCCATAGACTACCTCACAAAGTTTGCAAAAGTATGTGCCTTGAAGTCCTCAATGAAACAAGAAGTAACACGATTTCTATGTGAACAAGTTTTTATTTGATTTGGGACACCACTTGAAATTGTTTCTAATAATGGTCCCCAGTTTTTGAGTGAGGTTGTGGAAAACCTGTTAGCACGCCTTGTAATGAAACACAGGTTTACCACTATGTATAAGCCTAGCACTAATGGCCTAGTAGAAAGGACCAATAGGACATTGTGTTCCATGTTAGTAAAAGAGGCCGAGGTTCATGTGAACATTTGTGACTGGGATATCAAGATACACCATGTTGTGTGGGTTTACAACACCACATACAAAATTGCCATTGGGTACTCACCTTTTCGTTTAACTTATGGGATGGAAGCGCTTTTACCCATTGAGCTAGAAGTAATGACTTTACGCACTACCACAACGATGAGACTTCCTTTGGATGAATCTTAACGCCATTGATTGTTACAACTTAACAAGTTGGACGAATTGCAGTTGAAAGCCTACCAATCCATTGAAGTCGCACATGCTCAACAAAAAAAGGCTTTCGACAAAAAGGTGAAGAAAAAGAAGTTCAAAGAATGTGACTTTGTCATGATGTTTGACGCTCGACATCATCGTAGGGCTTATAAGAAATTATTACCCAAGTGGTTTGGACCTTTTATTATCAAGAAGGTGTTTGCTTATAATGGGTCTTATGAGCTTGAAAATGTTGATGGCTCACCATATCCAGGCTACGTTAATCATGACAAATTGAAAAAGGTTTTGAATATGTCCATAATGAGTTTAGGAGTGACGTAACTTGATGTGTAACTTGATTACACAATTACTTAGGTAATTGTTTAATGGGATAAGTTGGGTGTAGGATTCCATAATTTGGTCATGGTGCATTGACTTATGTCATGTGCACCATGTGATTAATTGTGGAATCACATGGGGAACCATGTATTTTGTTTCCTTTTGATTATTTAGGGAACCATGTGGTGGATAAGTTTTAGGAAGTTTCTTGATTAGTTTCCTTTTGGTTAGTATATAAGGAGGTGTTTGTGACCTGGAGAAACACCTTCATTTGTACAAAGTTATAGTATGAATACAAAGTTTGTGAGAATTGAAGTTTTGATTTTGATAGGCTTTTGGTTTTGGTATTGTTTGTGTGTAGTTCACAGTAGAAGAATGGGAGGCTTGCATAGCCAATAGAAGGGTGGGAGGATAATTTTACAATTAAGAAGATAGATTTCATAGCTATGTAGTAATCATACATAGTTTCGGTCCTAAACCCATTCATGTTGTACATGTTCTTTGGACTGTCTACTTTGTGATATTCCAAGATTTTTTCTTGCTTTAGGTTACCTACTAGACTCATTTGCCAAAAATATGCGTTCCTCCATAAACCTTCCCCCAGAAATCGTATGAACATCCTAAAACCTACTGTCACATACTCAATCTTGGTGGATCGAACAATGAACTTGGAATGCACCCTCCCATTGCCACCAAAGCCTCAGTGGCACAAACTCATGGAACCATGGCACTTGTTGCCATTACATAATATAACTTACACAATTTGAAAGATACTTTCTAACTTGTCAATGCTTGTTTGCGCCATAGAATAAACAGAGTTTGTTGGTGAAAATAATGAAAATATTTAATCATTGTTGATGCATATTCATGGTCCACTTGTGAAAAAATGATATTAATTTTTAGGTATGTTATTTCGTGGGGGTATGGTGTAGCCGTGAGTTTCACATGCAAATGAAAGGAATTTGTCTATAGAAAGGTAGTCACAAGTCACAAAATTTGTTCCATTTTTTGTGCCTCATGTAGCAAAAATATAGAAGGATTCTTCTAAGTTTCTAGGTTCATATTTGCTCTATAGGCAAATTTGTTTAAATCTTCTTGTGGATAATCATCAATTTGGCTACATCACAAAATTGGGAAAAAAGAAAAAGAAAGAAAAGCTCAAGAGTAGAATCCTCATTACTTTGACATGTTTTTCCTCAATTTCTATGGTAGAGGAGTGGAGATAGGCAAGAGTATTCATAACAAACTTATGGAATTATACCTATTTGGGTAGAAATATTTCAGTGCAGGACCACCAAACATTGTCTCATGCTTTGCCTTAGTATTATGTTGCAGGGCTGCCCAGTGCTGATTCTGTATTTGTTCCTCACATTCTCTTGGAAGTGAATTTGAGTCTCTCGCTCTTAATGTTAAAGAGCAGGCTGCAGACGGTGGATTCTGCCAGGTGCGTTCCCGGAGCTCAACCAGTGAGTGGTTATGTGTTAGAATCTGCCGTTCATGACCCATTCTCCGGTATAAAAGGCCTCTTACTTCTACTTAGAAACACTTATGTAAGGTGCCATCCAAAATACCTTAGGAAACTTCTTGGAGTGCAGCAAGGTCGGACAATCTGATGAGGAATTCAACTCAAGCCAAGAAACAATTACCAATAAAGAAATTTAAAAGATTTGTCAGATTTGCAATTGAGCATCCAAATATTTAGCATGCAACCAAGAAGGCGCTTATGGACTGCGGAATGGCCAGGCCCCTGCGCATTATGTTGGGTGGGCCGAAGGTCCATTTAGTGGACCTGCTTGATGAATTTGAGAAGAAAAAACAAGAACCCTGCAGGCAGGAAGAACGAGCTAGCACCTGTCGACGAGCGTCACCACCGGTCCTTCTACCCTATTTGCAATTTCATCGGTAAATGGCGACAAAATGGCAGGCCAAAATAGGGTCTTTCTGCCCCCATTTTGCAATCTCGTCGGTTAATGGCGACAAAATGGCAGTCAAAATGGGGTCTGTTTGCCCCCATTTTGCAATTTCGTCGGTAAGCTGCGACAAATTGGCATCTGGAAGGGCCCACTTGATTTGGTGGGTGGATGTCACAAGAGATTCTCTGTGAACCTTCTTCTTCTTCTTCGTTACAAGCAGTGCATGAAAAGCGCGGTAATCGACTGACTCTTCCACCTCGCCAATAACGTGTTTTTAATTTCGTGTTCAAAGATGCGAACAGAGGATACTTAGATCGACATTTTTGTCTGGATAAATTAGGGGCCAGGCTGAAGCTCTTTCACTAACAACAGCAATATGAAGATTAAATCTCCCCCAAGCACACACACATCGTCTCAAGACCTGGCTCTACCTCGATATCAGCAGTAGCAACCGCGTGATTTCCGATACAGAGGCAGGAGAGGTAGTTTGAGACTCTCTTGTTCTTTTAAAGGGTTCAGTTACCAACCCCATTTGTGCAAAGTAGCGTTGGAAGGTCGTCCGGCAGAGGAGAGGATACTTGTCTGGGAAGTGAGTTGACAAAGAACAGAAGGAAGTCCGCAGCATCAGAAACGAGATTTGTCAGGTACTGCAGATAAGGGGTTTTACAGTGCTCGTTTTTTTTGGGGGGGGATGCGATGTTGTTGTTTTTTTCTCAATGGGATCGAATGTTGTCAAGATCTTGCAACCCCAGCGGTGACATCTGATCAGCCCTACTCGGCCAAGTCGACACGTCTATTAGTTCCCGGTTTTTTTTTTCCCCCTTCTGTTTCTTGACTTCTGTTGACAGGGCCATAGAGCTTACAGTTTTCGAGAACTTTGATTCAAGCTTGCATCAAATGAGCCTTCCTGAACTAACACATCTGAAGAACGTTGCTGCTTGTGACTCAGGTGGAAGCTGTGCAAAAATCCAAAGCAGTGCAAGATGCTTGAAACACAAATTGTCAATTTTACTTCCACCAAGGTGGAGGTGCAAGAAAGTACGATAGGTGTCCCAAATGCCACATACTCGCCACATATTGAGCCAACGAAAGTTCAGAAGGTTTTAGTTGACCCAGATGCAACATACAAAACCTACATGATTGGCCCTGTGAGGGAGCAGCAAAGTGTGAGTTGGCAGCAAAAGGTGGAGTTGCTCTCAGATGACTGCAAGGACAAGCAGATTGTATACCTGAGGGAGTCCCAAACCCGTGACAAACTGCTCACAGACCCTGTACCCAGATCAGCCAGAATGGTGGAAAAATCGATCCACAACAAAGCTGCCAAAACAATTGTGCTAAGGGAGGACGTCACAATAGGGAACGAAGTTGCTTCATCAAAGGTTGGAGAGGTGAAGACAGGAGGAAATAAGAAGTGGAAAGTGGACCCTGGAGCTGATCATCGCAGATATTTTGTGGAGTTGGAGACACCAGAACCTGGGGTAACTGAAGTTGAGATTCCAAAAGAAAATTTCAATGACAGGAAGAAAATTGTGGTTACCCTTGATGCTAATGTACCTGAATCTCAGAAGCTAGTTATAACTGAAGGCCTTGAGCATTGTTGTATGCTAATTAGGTGCTTATATCCCAATCATATCAGAGCTAGTGATAAGATCGTATCTCAGACTGATGATTGACAAGATTGTTGTTTGTCATTTAAGTGCTCATATATGAATCAGACCTCCAAAGTACAATATAGGTGCCCATATTTGATTCATGTTGGAGCTAGGTGTACATAAAAGTCATACCTCCGAGTGGCAATTGGAAAGATTATGTGTTACACTATTTCTGTTTATTGTTATGTAAAAAAAGTTGAATTGCTGTATCAGATTAAGTTTAGTCAAAATATAGTAGAATCAATATTATTTCATTCTTGTATATAATATGTTTTGCATCTATAATCCTTTCAAGTATTTTCTTGCCTTGTTAATTTACAAAAGTGATGTATGGTATGCAAGTCTTTAAAATCTAGAATCTTCACACATGTGTAGTCTTGAGGTTGAAATAAATTCACAAAATTTCAAAATAACTAACATTGAATGTTTATTGTTTTGTACAACATCCACATAAATACAACATTTTTGAGTACTTGAATACAAAAATAATACAACAATCTTGACATACTTGAAATATATCTAGATATACAAACATTGTTGGCAATGCTTCAAATTTGTACCATTTTAAGTCATGGAATATAAAACCCATGAACTTGGAACTATAATTTGAAACTAGATAATAGAAGTCTTGTTACCATTCATGGTACATATGAAACAATTATTTAATCTAGAAATTAAGGAAACAATTAGTTCATTGTGTAATGGTTCTACTTGATGGCAAGTTAAAACTTCAAACTAAGAAGTTCCCTTCCTGGATCTAGAACTTCTCCTCTAGATGCATGCCCTTCTATGAAACATGCCCATCCATCATATGCACACATAATATTTCAGATGTCACACACATCACGTCCAACTCAAATCAAAATTTTATGCCCAAATCTTACACCAATATGTAATCTTTTCCTCAATGGAAGAGCCAATATTTGGAGTAGTGATGATCTTAATTTGACATAGTACCTTTTCATGCCATGAAACTTAAAATGAGTTGCATTGGATTAAGGTTGAATTCATGTTATATAATTTGCCATTTTTCAAAACTATGCATTATAAACTCAAAAGGGTAGATGAAAAATACTTTTGGCATTTGCAACCATACTCTTGAATGTTAAATGAGATAATAACTTATGTCCATATTCAATGGGAGTATTCCCTATTGTAAGTTTCTGTTAACAACAAAATTCATGTGCAAATTATATTTGCAAACAAGGTTCATATTTATTTATAATGAAATTGAACTCAATTGTCAAAAGAAACATTGAAATTTGTCAATAATGAATGAAAATAAATTCATATTGCATATTGCTTCCTTCAAGTAGTACACAACCACACATGAATAAGTTCTCAAGTAGGAATTGGATTAAAGTTTGATTTAGCAAAACATGTATTGAAAAAGTAAACATAATTTGCATGTAAACATTAAAAGAAAAATGTAGTTTTTCAATTGCAATTTGTAGTTACAAAATAGACACAATTAAACATTTACAATTAAAATTCTATTAGTTACATGAGTGTAATTGCATGCAATTTATAGTAGCACATGAAATTTTCATTATGATGTCGATACAACCAAAGGATGAAATATATAATCAATGGATATGGTATTATCCATTGACTAACCATATTTTCCTTGTGATTTTTTCCCATTATTTGTGATTGAAATACAACACTACTCTAGAACTTGTCCCTAAACCATCACACATTCTACCCATCTTCTAATGGAACGAGGGTCTCCATTATAATTAACATTTTTAATGAAAATCCAAATGAATTAAAATGCCTTCAAAGGTGCCCATTGGGGTTCCACCATGCTTCACCCCACGTTCATGAAACTCCACTAATGTGCACTTGGGAGTGGACATCAATTATTATTATTTTTTAAAGATTGATTTATTTTAAATTTTATATATTTATTTGACTTTTCATGGACTTTATTGGAAGGGCATGTTCATAATCAAGATAACATTTTTTTGCCACAAGACACGAAGATTTTGTTTTTGTTATTTTTCAAATATAAAATCTAAATCACTAGTAGAAATCTTATCATTTATAACCATTTCCTATGCAACTAAATGTTGTCTATCACTAAATGGTTGCCTATGTGATTGTTTTTCAAATTTGGATGGATTTTGGTTTTCCTTTCAATTAATTGTGACTATGAACTATTTCATCTTTCCAATAGGTTGATTTTTCATGATGTTTTTGTGTTTTTTATAAGATCGTATATACATTTTGTTGCACATGCAACCAAAGTTGTCACATTATAATTACATAAGGTATGTATGTTACTTAGTAACTACATGTATAGATTATTTAATGGTACATACATACATATATGTATATACCTACTTACCTACTTACCTATGTACTATCTATCTACCTACCTACCTAACTATTTACTAGGTACTTACATACGTATACACCTACATAGCCGCTAGCTACCTAATACGTTATTTAACTATTATTTAAAGGCTATCTAAATAGGTATTTAAAATACATAATTGTGCAAAGGCTATTTAAATATGTATTTAAAACAAATATTATCTAAATAAGTACCTAGTAAGAACTTATGCTACTTAGTAGGTAGGTTACGTAATAGTATGTGCTAAGAAAAGTTGCAATTAAGCTACAACTATGTGACTAGGCTATAACTAAAATTTTACCCCATATTATTTGTCTTCCTTTTCAAGTTTACAGATGATATAAATAGGTTGGTTTGGTGTAGTAAACACATTCAATTTTTTCAATTGCCATATATTGGAGGAGTTAATCACACAAGCTCCACCCAAAAGGTTAAACTTAAAATAAAATTGGATTTTGTTGTAAAATTTTTAAACCTAGACCTACCTACCTACCTAGGCTAGACCTATGGTTAAGTGGCCTAGGTTTAGCTTAGGTGCCACATGGCCTATTGTAAATGGCCTAGCCCAAAGGCTAAATACCTTAGGCACCTAGCTAGGTTAGATGGCCTACCTTAGGCCTAGACTAGGTGCCATGTGGCCTATCATAAGTGGTCCAACCTCAAATTAACCCTAAATTATTATAATGCGCTTTTAAATTACCACATGGCACAATCTGGTTTCTTTAATCAAATGGTTGAATTTTTAAAATATAAATAAATAAATAAATATGTTTGGCAATATATCTCAAATTTTTTTAATGATGCCATGTGTCACATTTTTAGTCTACCATGTGTGAACATGTTGGTGTGCATTGTAGTTGCAAATGTAGTCACAGGAACTCATCCCTAAATACATATAAAATCTCCATACTCATATTTTACGAAAAAATATTTCATTCATCACTTGCAACTAATGGTTGTTTGGAACTTGTCATTTGTTATTATATTGATTTTTAGTTGCAAGTGTCGCTTGCAACTAAAATTTAGTTACAAATGACGTTTTTTTAACTAATGTTAATGGAATAAATTTAAGTGAGAGATATTGGACATCAATATTATATCCAATCTAATCTTGGATTTTTAAATTATATTTACATGACATCATTCTAGTTATAGTCATATACCAATCCAATATAATCATGAAATAGTAAATGTAATAAAAATCCAAAATAATCCTTTGTAGTATTTTTTTCATTAGATCGTCGTTTTGGGTACTTTATTGTGAATATGCCTGGAAATCTAAAAAATTAATGGGTGTTAGTTCATTGAACTTTATGGTGAAAACACACTATGGGTGAACCATTTTTCACCAAAAAACGTGAAGTATAATGAGTATCATAATATGCAATAACATGAAATTTTGATGGCATTATTTGACAATCCTAATCATAAACCAAAAACTTTAAAATGTGCATGACAACATTTGAAAACCCATAAGTTCATTTTGATTCAACCATTCAATGAAGAGGATTTCAACCACAAAATATATAACATACATTTTTTCAATGGCCATAAGGTCTCATGTTTGTGTTTTATGAACAAAACTATAAAAAAACTAAAAACTTAATGCAATGGCAACTATAAAAATTTCCTCCTCTTTCATATCATATTTTTGTTGTCTTTTTAAAAATATTAATTTATTATTTAACAAGTACAAAAAAAATTTGAAACAATTTTTAACCAAAATATTTTAAACTCCTAAATGGTCTTAGATTCATTTGATGTGTATCAATATCATTCACCACAAAAAAAAATCACCCAAAAATTCCCTCAAACTAGTTTTGAAATATATTTGTATTTTTTTAGATTTTGTGACAAATACTATTTTTTTGAAAATATACTTCATACATTTAAGTTCTTGAATGTTTATTCTAGTTTTTAAAAAAATTGACTAGCTTAAGTTTAAAGCTAATCAAATATATTTAAAACAAGCAAAAATAATTTAAGATTTGGTGTCCATACATTACCCAAAAAAATTGTTACAAAATTTTCAATTTGTGACTATAATTTTTGGGGGTTGTAATGTGTTTTCACCATTTAATGAAGATATAATGGAGATCTAGTGGACACTAACAATAAATGCAAACTTTGATGGACTTTAAGTGGATTTTTTTAGTGGATTTTAACGGAGATCTAGTGGATAATTGTAATGGATGGGCACTTGAATGAACTTTTAGGAGATTTCATAATTAGTGGATTTTAGTGGACATCCAATTGACATTAATAATAAATATGGACTTTAGTGAACTTTAATTAGTTGATCTCTTTAGTGAAAATTTAGTGGACACTTGTAGTGTATGTGGATTTCAATGGACATTAATGGGTTTCTTTAATGACCTTTAGTGGAGATTGGTGGACAATAGTAGGGGATGTTGACATTACTGAAACTTTTTAATGCATAACATATTTATCCCTTGGATATGGATCAACTTGACAAAACCTAATTAAACTTGGTTAAATTAGGCTATACTTAGCTAAATTAAGTTATTTGAAGTAAATTGGGTTAAACTTGGAAATTTTTGATAAAATTAAGATATTTAGGCAAAAATTAACAAAATTAAATTATTTAAACAAAACTTGGTAAAATTTGGATACTTAAACTAAAATATTCAAATTTTAGTTAAATTTGGTTAATTTTAGATATTAAGTTAAACTATGTTAATTTAATCTATTTTGGTTAAATTTCATTAGATGGATTACTTTTAAAAAATTAGGGCAAGATTAAGTTATTTATTAAGTTAAGTTAAACAAATATACATAGACTAAATGAAGCTACTTAAATTAAACTTATAGACTCAATTTAATGGAAGTTAATCTTAAAAGATAAATTGAAAATGTTAAACCTAGAGGTTTAAATTCAATCAAATAAAATCTAGAAGTTAATTAAAGTAGGTTAAACCAAAGTCAAACCTAGGTTAAATGTAGGTTAATTTGTACTAAATTTAATTACATTTTCATATTTATTTAAAATTTTAATATTTGGTCAAACAACATTAACTATATTCAACATGATTATTAATTGTGTAATCATCATTTATAATCATATATTACTTATAGTCATATTTATAGTCATGTAATCTTAATAATGGTTATAGTCAAAATAATGAAAGTGATTGAAGTCCAAATATGACTACATGACTATATTTGGACAATAGTTGCAAGTTGTCTTAGTCGTGAAAACCATGTTTTGGTGTAGTGGTGCCAAGGCCCTTGGCCTATGGTAGTGTTTGTCGGCTAGGCTGGAGATTCCTTCTTTATGTTTCTCAAATGAAAAAGGAAATTTATGTTGATCACCAACTGACCATGGCATCCTTGTAACTTGTAAACTCTAGAGTTGTGTGGTTATTTGAATTTTTAAAGAGACCATGGGGTTCTCTTTTTGTGAATGTTTTAAGATTCAAAGAATTGTCAATTTCAATTCTCTAAGAAAAAAAAAATCAAAATAAAAGAGTGGTTGATTCTAGTTATTTCAAAACCTTAAAAAACTCATGGTTTTAATGAAAGAATTGGTAAAGAAATGGAAGTTTTCAGGTTGGTTATTTGATTTTTGAAAATCACATTATGAATTTTAAAAACCATGTTGATAATCATGGGTCTAATCTTGTTTTTAATAACCACCACTTTTTGGTACCTATTTGTCAACTTACCTACATATAATATATTAGTAATTATTTACACTATGGACGTACCTCACTTTTACCCATTACATAGGTGCCTATTTAGGATGTTGAAATACTTTGATTAAGTACAAAATATCTAGTCACATTTGAAAATTATTTGGAGACCAAATTTTTTTTTTAAATTATAAAAATTTAGGGTCACTTTAATCATGGTCCAACAAAATAGAACAATCTTAGTGGTTGAGAGCTTTAAATTGGACCCAAGGGCTTTAGATGAAGGTCTAAGACAAAAAAAATTGCGAATTGAAGATAAATTGACATGGCACCTATTTTGGAGGGCAAATTAATTGGTTTGGACCAAAAAAACAGACTTAAAAAAAAAGTTCATGATTTGAAAAACCAAAATCTAAACAAGGCAAGGTCCAATTCAAAGATTTAGTTTGCTTCAAATGGGTCCAAATTGGTTCATGTGAATTTAGACCTTAGACCTTCATCTAAAGTGGGCCTCATATAAACATTTTAAAGTTATGTGGCTGGAACATGCATGTTAATATTTGTTTGGTGAAACATAGTGCACAAGTAATATATAAAAATCATGTTTGTAAATAACTATTATTATAATTTTAAAAAATCATTTTGACAACAATTAAATTATTTTCAATAAACGTAATGGAAGTTTTAGAAATTTGTTTGACATTGGTATTGAGTGCTTGCCCTAAAGCTTATGCTATGTTGTGCCTAAATAGTGCAAAATTACTGGCATTTTTTTTTCTCACTTCATTTGTAAGAATTTCAAATTTTCAAAATTTTTAATGTCAAATTGATCAAATGAAAAACAAATAAATATTGGTCAAGAAGATATAGGAATGGGAAAGGTATTACACGTACACATTGAACTGTTTCTTTCCACTCATGATAATTAATTTAAACAAATCCTCCCCCAAACCAAAAAAAAAATCTCTCTTTCCACCAAAGGTTCCATCATTTAATGGATGATGTTCAACGACTAACTAGCTTTCATGTTAGGGGACCTATGTCCAAAAAGGATATGAATACTTCGTTCATCAATGTTTGAAAGTAAGAAGAGAGGGCATGATGTATTCTTTCTCACTTGCATAACAAAACAAAAGAAAAAAATAAAAACAAAAGCAAACAAAAAAAAGATTCTTATTTGATCAAGTGAAAAATATTCTTCTTTTAGAGAGAACCTTGATCTCACTTGCATCACAAAACACAAGGAAAAAAAAAACAAACAAAAAAAAGATTCCTATTTGATCAAATGAATAATATATAGTTTTTAGAGAAAACCTTGATTTTTCTACCCAACTGAAATTTTTAGAGAAAAATATTGTGTGCACAAGATTTAATAGAATAATGTGACATGGATTTAGGGTTGAGGTGGCCACTTTGTGTGTGAATTGTTTATTTTAGTTGTGCTAAAGATGTTTATCACCTTTTTGTTTTCATCATTCAATGGTTATGTGTAACGATGCACAATTACGATGAGGCGAAATATTTGGGATAAACTTGGGCTTCCTTTTGTTTATTTGTCAGATTTGTTAGGTGTTCAGGTTTTTGTGATGAGCTTTGTGTGATTCTGTTGACTTTGAAGTTGCAAATTATCATTTGTCATTGATGCTTCTAACATGTGTTGAAAAATGCAAACTTCTTAAGGCATATTCTTATGCAAGCTTAAGTACTTTATTTTAGTAGAACTTGGATGTGGGCAATATTGTGGTGCTTTGCTTTATGTTTTAGGTCTTGTTGAAGAGATGCATGTTCTTGACAAGTGGTTTTAATTTCTCTCTATTGATATCTCCACTTTGCAAAAAATTTTAAATGTTTGTTAAAACCTATGGTAGAGGATCATAGCTTAAAAGCATAGGGAAGTGGTGAAAGACCTTAGGTAGTTTGAAAACTTGTATGTATGATTCCACATGTTTGGGTTTGATGTGCCTAAGTGGTTATTTTTAAATTATTTGCATTTTTAGGGAATGAGACCTATTAGGACTGGAACTTTAAGACAAATCAAACTTTTTGTTTTTGCAAATGTAAGCAATTTTCTATATACTTGTTGCAATCATGATTAAGGTTGAATTATCCCTTGTAAGGGCTTTTAGTGCACTATGAGAAATGGGAAAAATCTAAGACATTGATGGAAGGTTGATTTGTTTATTTTGTGTTTGTTTGATGTTATAATTGTTGATTAATCTATGTTATGGGTAGAATTAGAAGCTTGTGGTTAGATATGGTGATATATGGGTATGGGTTTGAATGTTTTATATGACGGAATCATAATTGTAAATAACGATAACTCATGAAAGTAAACTTAGAATGATTTGATCCCTATTTGTGCTTTAGGAGTCAAAGTTCCAAGGTATTGTAAAATTAAAATCTAAATATCATGTTGATGAAAAGATTATGTTATTAACCATTTCATTTTACATTCGTGTTGCATACAAAATTGATGAAGTGTGCAATTGTTTTTGCCCATATTTTTTTCATTACAATATATCAAACATATAAAATTTGCAATTCAAAAAGGTGTGAGTCTTAAGCAAATTCCCCAACTTCAAACTTTTCATAGAACATTTCACTTCAAATTTTTCAAAATAGAACAAAAGCACAACTAAATTAAGAATTTCAAGATCATGTGAACAAATGTGGATGGTATAAACGAATGAATTATCCAACCTTTTTTTGGAGTTGGATTTTTACATTCTTCCAAGTCGAATAAATTTTAGTTAACTTGTATTGTCATCGAATTTTCAAGAAATCCAAGTAGGTGTAAAAGGCCTTTTACACTAACGAATGGGTCACAAATAGTGGATTATGCCAAGTAAGCCTTCATAGTCGAGCTTGTGAGAGCTCCCTTAATAAAATCCACCGTCGTCTATAACTTGTTATTTAACTAAACATTCCATAATATGTAACCACCTTCTTGATCATGTGCCAATATGTTGAAAATTAATAGAACATATGTATTAGGCAAACATGAAAGGTAAAAAAGAGGAAATATAAAAAGCTACAAATAATTGACATGGAACTATCAATGACATAAAATTTGCTTGCCATCACAAGACATGAAAGTCTACTTGTAATCCACTAGACAAACCATTCATCTATGAAAACTCCATGAACCAAGTTCAAGGGGTTGGACATAAGAGTGCAAGTTTATATGTGCACATGTTAAATTTTAGCCATTAGTACCAAGTTGGCATTCAACCTTGTGTCACTACAAGAAGGTCATGTCCATTGGTGTTAAGCCTAGTCAATAAGAGCGCCGATGCCTTTCTAAAAAACACAATTTATAGATAACAAAAAGTTTTTAGTCTTCGGTTGCTAAAAACTCTAAACTCTTTTTCTTTCCAAAGATTCCAAAATATTTTTTCTTTTTAGAGATTCCAAATTTTTTCATATTTTTCATACTCGCTCCAAATTTCCATTGTTCAACTTTATGTTTTAAGTTAATTTTTTTCCATATGTTTTCATAATTTTCATAATCTTTTTTATTTAATTTTTAGTTTTTTTTCTTATATATTTTTTTGTTTTTAATCTAACTTTTTTGCTTCAAATTTTCAATTTAGATTTTAGAATTTTAATTTCTTCAAACTTCATCTTCATAATTGATCCCATTACACTCAAAAGTGTTGTACTAATTTTGATGCACCCCCAAACTCCTTAGTAGATTCAACTACAAGTATAAATGTGAAAACAATGGAAGGATAAGGAGTTGGGGCACGTTCCCTGGCTCGCAACACTTTGAAGGTAGAGGGGTGTGCTGGAGCTCCGGGATGGGGATTAGGAAGAATGACAAGTAATTCAATTATTCACATGAACTTGCACAAACCAAACAACAAGTTGGTTAGTGCATAGTTAGAACACTTTTGGTGCATGGACAAACCACAGGCAAACACGGACTCACAAGACTCAACACAGCCCGGATTTAGGGGGTAGCCACCACCTTCCCCCTTATAATATATTATGTGTTTGGCCATGGGGCTAGCACCCAATTGTCATTCTATCTCGGGACTTTTAAATGGGAGTCTCAAAATTCTTGAAATTGAGTCTCTTGTAACTTTGGAGGCCCATAACTTTGTGTGAAGACCTCCGATGAAGATGAGGTCTAAAACAAAGTTATAGTTTTCATCGAGAGCTTTCCAATGGTATGTGGCACATCACCTACATGCAAGAAATCAAGGCGATTCCTGACTTTTAATGATCAAGAGTCAAATTGGCCATTTGACTCTTGGCCCTTATTTTGGCCATAACTTATATTTTAAGTATCCAAAGTGGTGATGTAAGCCCATTTTAGACATCTAAGTTCTAAGAGCTTTTCAATGATATAAGGAACTTCTTAATCCAATGAGTTTTGACCCTTGTAATTACCCTCTGGAGATTCGGGAGTCCATTGGGACTCCAACTCCCAAAGTGGGAATTCATTTGGGAGTGTGGGGGTTCATTCCCTCACACTCTCTGCACTCCCAAGAGCATGAAATGTGATTCCCAAGCTCGCTCTTGGTTCACACCTTTGTAAGCCCTTACCTTGATCGCAAGCCCAAGGCTAAAGTTAGAATAAATTTGGATCTACTTTCTATAACATTGGGCAATTGTGCAATTTTCAAATCACGAGTGCATAATTTTTTTCTTAACAATGAGCTTTCAATAGGGTTGCACTTCCTACCATTTTAAAGTACAATTTTGAGTAGGAAAATACTTCCATCTCAATTGTGGTGGAAATAACCTAGGCAACATGTTTAATGGGATTTTGTGGAAAATATAGTATGGCATACAACCCTTGAAATGAGGCATAGGAAGTTCATGGGTTATTATAGAATGATTTTTGAAGTTTTCAATAATTTAATCAAAGAATTAACACTATTTCTTCAATCCCAGTGTGCAAACCTTGTTTGACCACAAGTAGAACTAAGAAATTTATAAGCATTGATTTTTATAAGTTGGTTCATGGAAAAGTGCCACATACATGGGTTAAATGTGGGAGCATCAACCATAAGGAAATAGTGGACATAGTGTGTGATGCCATATGTGATAAAAACAAGTTGTTTAACATGTATATTAATATTCCATCTAATGATCATTTACAAAAATTATAGATTATTTCCATGATCTTACATGATTACCTAATATTTGTGGGGCCATAGACGGTACTCGCATACCATTAACATCACTCACTATCAAAAGAATGACATTTGTGACCAATGATTTTTTTAATAGGAAAAAACTTCATAGGATTGTGATGCAAGCAATTTGCAATGCAAACAAAAAAATCTAGAACCTTTGTGTTGGCCAACCTGGTGGAGTCCATGATAGTGAGTAATTCAAGATTTCTCGTGTTTATAGATAACTCAAGAATTGTGATATTTTACAAGTGCCAATGGTGGTTGTTAGAGGTGTGAGATGTATGCCTTATATCATTGGTGATGCAACCTACCTAATTTAATCGTACTTACAGAAAAAATTGGAAGACCTATAATGGAGTTGATGTGGATAAACAAAGATATGATTTTAATATGAATTCAAAGAGGGTAGGCATCAAAAATGCCTTTGGATCATTGAAAAATAGGTGGCACATATTGAAAAATTTTAATTTGAAAGTTGATAGAGTTGCAATAGTTATTGTTGCTTGTTGTGTTCTTCACAATTATTGTTTAAAATGGGGTGCACATGAATTGGGTCCTCCAAATGTAACAACTTTTCAAAACAGTCTCCAAGGATTTGGTGATAGATTATCAACAATTAGAGAAGGAGAGATTGCAAAGGTTGAAGGAGAAAAACTCAAAATTGCTTTGTTTGAATAATGGTTGATTGACACCCCAATTCAAAAATAAATTATTCACATGCATTACCATTTGGCCTTTAATTTTTTTTTACTTTATGGAAAAACAATTGATGCTAGAATGCAATAATATTACAATGAAGCAAACATTTGGGTTTTATTCCCATGGGTCAAAATGCAAATACACTTTTAATCACATCAATTTTGTAAAAAAAATTCCAAGCCACAACAAAAGGTTTAAGCCCCTATATAAACTACATGAAATAAACAAAACTACCCTATTGCCCATGGTCAAGCTCAAAGTGCATACAGTTGTCATCTTCAAAAAATTTAGGCTTTAGAACCTTGGCAAATAATGCTACCATCTACAATTAACCTTGCACTCTCAATTTTCTACTTGTCTGTTCACTTTGACACATTTATGTTACAATCCTTTCAGTCATCTATATCTTCGTCTTTTCTATCTCTTTCACACCTTTTAAATTTTTTTTAATGGCATCAACAATTGTAGAGGAACCTACATCCAATTTTCATTTTTTATTTTCCATTCCTTTATTGGCTTTGCCTTACACATTAAGCAATTTACAAGCCCTAATTCTCAAAATGTTTGAGCCTACAGATGGAGCATGAACCTCCTTTTCATTTCCATGATTAAGAACAAGAGTTTGTTGTGGTGGACTAAAATGTTTTTGAGTGCCTTGTGGCACATCATCATCATTCACCTCAAAAGTTTGAACCTCAAAATGTGAATATAAATTACACGTTCACTAATCAATTGCATTGGGAATGCCATTAATCTTGGTTATGCTTCCAAACATCTAATCAAATATCTCAAACCATGGCTAATCAAAAGGGGATGCACCAATCACCTGAACTACTTTCTTTCCAATCTCATACTTATCCTTCATTTTGCTCCACTGGTCATCCATTTGCTTCCAACTTGGATGCACACTCAAAAAATGTGCATTTAGTTGTTTTGTAAAATCCTTTCAATTTGTTTTTTAAAAAGGCTTCTAATTGTACTCCCAAAATTTCTCTTCACAAATATTTAAAAGAAATTGAAATTGTGCATTTGTCCACACCCTACTTGCATTCTCTTGAAGCCCTAGATGTCCCGAAAAAATACTCATTGGTATGAAAGAGGAAGCATCTCCTTGATTGTCCATCAACAAATTGAGGAACGAATTTGGTGAGAAGGTTGGGGAGTCCATGGACATTGACCTCTATAGTGCAAACATCTATGTCTATAGTGTTGTGCATCTATCATGTTGTTCGTTTACAGTGCCAAAAATCCTCGCATGTACAAAATGGCAAAGAAAAAATCCAAAGGACACAAGAGTTGGAGAACAAAGAACCGAAACATTTCAATCTTGTGTTGCAGCAGTGGTTTTTTAATAGCTGGAAAAGGTATTTTTCCTGTGTGTTTGCGGTTGTAACTTGCTAACTCACCTTAGCAAAGGGAAAGAAATAAACAAAGCAACCTTGCGATTCACTTTGACGTGATTACTGTGTTGACAACATTGATCGAGCTAATGGGGGGTGGATACGCTAGTCAAAGCACACCATTTGGCCTCATGTGCCCAGGTCAAATCTCTCTACCCTAAAAATCAAAGTAAAAAAAAATTGACAAGGTAAGATGTCCACACCAACCCTTGTAACCCACCAATCCAACTCCAATCCAACAATTGGAAACCAAAAACTAATTTTACAATCTTTTAAAGCCTTTTCTTTTCAAAAGGAAATGTTGCTTCCAAGGCACTAGAACATTCACAATTTCTTTGTTTCATGGTGAATTCTCTCAAAATTATGAGTTAGAACTTTCTAAAAAATAAAAGAGGATTTCTCTTCACAAATTCCCTTTTCTCAAAGAAAAAAATTGCAATTTTTTTGAGAAATTCATCTTTTTTTTTGGTAGGAAAAAAAACTTTGTCACATTTGGACACATGTTTTAGTGTTTGGGACAATTTTTTTTTTGTTTTTGCCAGTTTTCTATAGTTTGGATAAATTTTCCCAAACATTAGAAAAAATAGTGCTACTTGACTTTTTTTGGCAGACTCACATTTAGTGATTTTTTAAAAACAATTTTTGTGAGTTGTTCAACCAAAAATATGGGAAAGCATTTTGTGTTGTCCGATAAGCTGCTACATGTCGCCTGCGACACTTAACCGTCACTACATAATATATATTTTTGGCACATATGTAATGTATTGTCAAATACACACACACTTGCGCATTAGGTACGGGGTTCAAACTAGTAGCCCTTCATAAGAACACCCTACCTATTCACAAATTCAAACAATTTGAAAAACAAGGAAATGGCTAAAATCTTCTAGTGGTAAAAATCAAGCGGTACCATGTGAGAGGCTAGAGGCTAGATTCAGTACGAAGGTAATAAATTCCTAGTCAATAGATGTGTCAAAAGTCCCATCCCTATGGTATGTGACTATGGACCCATGAAACTTTAAATAAGTGAATACTAGGGGCCACTGCAGGGAAAGTGGTCTGGGTCTATGAAGTTGCAAATTCATGTTTTTCTAAGGCAACTTGCTTGAGGAAGTTGTCTTAGGACTACATCTTTTTGTTTAATTGTTCATGAACAAAGAAAATCAAATAGAGAATTTGCAAAAAAAATTGAAACCTACACCTTTTGCGATGAAGGCATTCTAACCATTGCACAACAATTATATAAAAAAAAAACTTTGGTATAAAAAAGATAATTAAAACATTCATCATAGTTCAAGTATGATATAATAATAATAATAATAAAATTATCCTTGGGCATTGTCTCCTGTGTTGTATATTTGAGCCTGATGCTACATTTCCAAAATTTTAAAGCTGTTTTGATAATAACAACTAGTTGGGTCCCTTTTGGGACTTGGAGTGGAGGAAGGCCTAGCACCCAATATTATGAAGGGTATTAATATTTTTCTCTTTTCAATTGTTTGGTTCATTTTTTATTTATTTTTCTAACAAGTAAATTGGATGTACAATGCATGGTCAAAGCCAAGAAGGAACAAACACAATTTTGTTTCAAAACCCTTTTAAATTGATGTTCAATAAACATATTAAATAACGCTTTTCATTTAGTGGGTGAACAACATTTCAATTCATATTTTTATAAAAAACCGAAATCCTATAAGGTGTGTAATGGGTCTAAAAGTAGGGTGTGTTTT
>Ga0209611_10005655_pt1 | contig 20816 bp, 15 predicted proteins | sample S1TSphgellanicum_3_FD_187693 | JGI IMG/M metagenome (GOLD analysis project Ga0209611, IMG submission 187693) | Host-associated microbial communities from peat moss isolated from Minnesota, USA - S1T2_Fc - Sphagnum magellanicum MG (SPAdes) (version 2) | ecosystem: Host-associated > Plants > Peat...
GGCTACACAACACCTGGAAGTATTGATTGATCCCGCATACTGTGGAAGCAAGCAATCTAAGTCTGACCACCGCCCACTTGCCCTCCGTTTTGTCGTGCAGTTTAGTACCTCTGTTTCTGCATTTGACAACAACACTCCTTCGCCCATGATACGCTTCAAGTACAATCCCGCCTTTGCTGATGAATATTGCACACAGCTGTAACATAGTCTGTCCATCGACACTGACGTCCTACACTTGCAAGACATGCCTGCAACCAACCTTGTTGAGTTCTTACATAACCATATTTGCAATGTCGCTAATGATGTCTTTGGGCAGAAATAACCCCCATCAGCCCACCGCCACTGTCATAAACCATGGTTTGACACAGAGTGCAAAGTGGAAAAGAGGAATGTCATGACTTTCTTGAAAAATAATCCCGAATTCGAGTTTGCCCGAACCCTTCAGAGGAATCTGAAGCAGTTGTTCAAGTGTAAGAAAAGAAGTTATGAAAAGCTGAGGGGGATGCGTTTGTGCAAGATGGCCAAAGCTGACCCTGCAGGATTTTGGAGGCGATACCATGCGCAGAAGGAAGCTGCGCATAGCATCGGGAGGGAGGCGCTCCGGCAGGGCTTTGCTGCGCTGCTAGGGCCGCCTTCCTCACCACCTGATCCGGTCGTTCCCGCCCCTGCCAGTGACGTGGATGGCTGCACTTTGAGTCAAGACATTCAACTGTGTGAAATTGTTGATGTTATACAAAGGCTAAAGCGGGGAAAAGCAGCAGGGCTAGACATAGTGAAAGCTAAATTTGTGGTCGATGGGTGTGACGCACTGCTATGCATTTTACAGACCTTGTTTAACAAACTATTAAGCGAGGGGTTCTATAGCTCTCTTGCTATGGGAGTAATCCATTCAAGAATGGGGATGCCTCATCTGTTGATAACTACAGAGGAATAACCGTCGGCCCCGTGATAGCTAAACTTTTTACTATGGTACTTGAGAGTAGGCTTAGCTCTTGGGCTGAATGTAAGGGAATACGAGCATGTGGCCAAGCGGGGTTTAGACAAGATTATCGCACTACGGATAACCTATTTGTGCTGCAAATGCTAATTGACTCTCGAACGTGCTAGCCTGGAAAGAAGTTATACACATGTTTTGTTGATTTCAAAAAAGCGTTTGATATCGTGCCTCGTGAGAAGCTATGGCGGGTGTTGGAGGGCATTGGCGTGGGTGGGTGCTTCTTCGCATGCTTGCGGTCCATGTACAGCCAGGACCAGGCATGCGTATCGCACCCTACGGAAGGCTTCTCCAACACATTCCCGTGCACAATCGACGTGAAGCAAGGCTGCCCGCTGAGCCCACTGTTGTTCGGACTGTACATAGATGCTTTGGAGTCGCGCATCGTTGCGCTAGTCGGTGACGACGGTCCTGACCTCGCAGGCACCGCTGTGAAACTATTACTTTATGCCGATGATCTAGTCTTAATGTCCAAGTCACTACGGGGACTCCAAAAGCAACTTGATGAGCTCAGCGCTTTTTGCAAGGAACGGGATTTGACTATGAACGTGAAAAAGACCAAGGTCGTTGTCTTTGGGAGCAGAGTGAACTCCTCCCCATTGCACTATGATGGATCACCTATTGAGGAGGTTGCATCCTTCCGTTATCTAAGAATTGAGTTACACCGGAGCGGGTCATTGAAGACCGTCATTGAACATTTGGCGACAGCCGGGCAAAGAGCGGTATTTGCTTTGAGACGGCGTTGCGCTGACCTAAAAATAAACGACCCAACCATTGTGTGCCAGTTATTTGATGCACTAGTCAAGCCGATTCTGAGCTATGGTTGTGAGCTGTGGGTTAATGAGCCGCCCACCAAGTCCTTGGAGGCCATCCACAGAAGCTTCCTGAAAAGCCTCTTAGGTGTGAACGACACCACTCCCAGTCGAATAGTTCTAGCAGAATTTGGCAAATTCCCACTGATCCTATTATGGCGTCAGCAAGCATTGAAATACAAAGCCAGGATGTCCACCTCGTTGCCATCCCGCTTGATGAGTTTAACATTCAATGTTCAGCAAGCTCTGTCAAGTAGACAAAAGTGTTGGCTTCGTAAGTTGCAAAACTGGGATTCAGAAGGGGATATTCAGCCCTCTTCCCCAAGTGCCCCCTAGTATGGCAAGCATGCAACAGATCTTTTTGGACTCTTCGGGTGGGGGCAATAGGCTTGCAAACTACTTCAGACTGTATGGCAACAACGCCTATGGTTTTCAAGCATACCTTAGCCTTGTGGACAATGTACAGCTCAGATTGTGCCTTTCACGCTTCCGTTGTTCTAACCACTGCTTGGAGATTGAAACCGGCCGCAAGACCAAGCCCTTGAAAACTCCCATTTGTGAGAGATTATGCAAACAATGTAGCTTAGGTGCGGTCGAAGACGAAGACCATTTTCTGCTTGTATGTCCAGCCTACGAACATATTCGTGACAAGTTTAGGCACCACTTGCCAATAGGACCTATTACATCTATACATGAGTTGGTATCATGTCAGAACCAGTCTACTCTTGCTAGGTTTATCAAACAGTGTCTCCAAATCAGGACATAGTAGTCATGTCCACCTAATGGGTCTCTTTGGCCCGAGGACAGGCGTAAAATTGTAACTAACTAACTAATTAACTCATGTCAATTTTATATCAATTTTACACCCTGAAATATCCTCACATGTAAAATATAAAAAAAATTAATTATAAATTTTTGTGAGATTTTTCAAACTAAATGTTGACTGCACTTGACGTCTAAGACTTGCAATTAACATCAATTAAGTCACATGAATCACAATATCACAATTCCTAACATCAACCTTTTAAATATCATTTCAACATTTTCATACATGACGTTAATTTGTAACTAACATTGAATTATCTTTTTGGAATTTACAATTTAATTCACACTTTAAAAAACAATCTTTTTGACCTTTTTTTTAAGATAAAAAATAAACAAGGATGCAAGCCAAACATTAAGTTAATTTTTTTTTTAAACTTTAGTTTTTTTTTAATTTGACAAAAAATTAATATTAATTAACAAGGGTTACTTACATCATTTTAAAATCAATGTTATGTTGTATGCCATGGCATTGACAACAATTAACACCAAGTGTGATTTGGTGGTTTAAATTTGTTTTCTTAATTATCTTGAGGAAAATAATAATTCAATGTGTAATAACTATTTATAAATAGATTTTTTACACGTTACTCTTGCACTTTGTTTCTTTCAATTCATTGATCTTACAAATATGTTAACTTTTATTTTTAAAACACATTTCACATTCAAAAATATATTTTTTCAAATTTTCCCACTTTTTTTTCAAAGCAATTTCATGATATGTTGCACAATTGTTGTTCCATTCCTTTTGTTCATATGAATCATAAGCAATTTATTTGAAAAACAACCATAGGAATTTGGTTATGTTGATGTCATACAATTATAAGAAATGTCATTCATTGTTTTCAAAATTTTGTACAAATATTACCATTGAGTTCACAACTATTATATTTTCTTCATGGATATGCATTTGTTGGCCTTTTTGTATGGATGCATCCTTGTGGTGCAAAAAGAAACATTATTAGATCATGATGCCATTTCTTTTTGTTCAAAATTAAACATAGTACCTATATTGTAATCTTGAAATCCTTGTGGCCAATATAGATGTTCACATACACTAAAATCAACATTCAATATTGAATTATAAGTTCAACATTTTTCCTCACATATATTTTATTTGTGAATTGTAATATAGGAAAAAGAAGATATATCGATTCAAATGTGGTGATCAAGGTGATGATTTTTCATATGTGCTTAAATTCGAGTAAGCAAGAGGAGATTCAATTTGATGACATCAATTAACAACTTTTTTTAAAAAACCAAGTTGTTGGACTCACCTCGATGACTATTATAAGTCTATTCACAATAAACATCACATGTTCATGAAATCAACTAATGTGATATATGGAATGTCCACATGACATTGAATCAACCAAGCTATTATTAGCATATTAAGGAGTCCTTATTGATTTTGTGTTTGGTTTGAAATGTATGTCTTCTTCAAAAAAAGGTTTAACGAATGAAAATTTAAATCATTTTTTTGTTTATGCAAAGGAAATCATGTGTTATTCAACTAAGTAATGAAGACGGTGGGGTCTCAAATTGTTATTACGACATGTATTTGAAAAATGAATGTGTGATCAATAGCAACACTTCTACCTCGATAATCAATATACTTGTAATTTAATGCAGGTGTTGCATTCTTAAATCATGGAATTATAAGTTTGGGATATGTTATTGATGTAGAAATTGGTGGGGCTTTCAATAGTTTTTTGTTTTTTTGTTTTTTTGTTGCCTTATGTAGATGGAGTTGATGAAGAGGATGTCGTGAATCACTTATGTGTTGGTGGATTGATAACCTTATATGAGCATGTATCTACATTGATATCCAATATAATTAATTGTCTCTTGCACTTTTTGAACTTGTGGCAATGAAATAGACTTGATGTTTTTATTTTGATTCTATGAATAAGAATCATGAAATAAGACACACTCTTATGTTTGTTAGGCAGTATCAAAAAGAAAAACATTCAAATCACAATTTAAGTAGTGAAATGTTGAATTCAATAGCAAGTTCCATTCTAACTCTTTACAACTCTACAAAAGGAGGTGAAAGCTTTGGGATAAGACTATGTTACAATAGAATGTGATTTTTCTTACACAATATGACACATATATGAGACAAACTTTGTGGTTTCATCTATTCCAATGTCCAATATGTGATGTTTATTGGGACATGTATAACATTAAAATTACAATTTGACGTTAAGTTGTGGCATGTATTACACAAATATCAAATTAACTTCAAACATTTTCCAATTTAAAGCACCATGAATCTAGGGAATGACAAATGCATGGAAAGGTCAATGACTTTTGGTGTCATTGTGATTTTTTAAAATAATGGATGTGATTGCAATTATTACAATTTAGTATATATGTTAGGATTTGTCAATAAGCACTAACTTTTAATATATATAGATTTGAATATGTACATAAGATAATTGATTGTGAGGCTTCATGAATAAAATTATAAAAAATTATGGACTTTTGAAAATTAAAATTATGAGTCATAATTTATTTTTCTAAATACTGAGCTTTGATAAAGATTAATGGTTGGATCTTAAATTTATTGATTTGGCTTTATTGGACAATGTAACAATAAAATCAATATTGAAATTTCTTACATCATATCAAATGAAAATATTGAGTTATGAACTTTTTTTTAGGATAAAAAAATAATTATTTATTATGATACCTTCATAGTTTCAACACATGTTTGTTAAATAAATAATTAAAATTTCATCATCTCAAAAAATTAATATTATTTAAAATTAAATACTTTCCTTCATTAAAAAAATTATTTGAAAATTTTAACATTCTTGAAAACAAATTAATTAATGTTGAATCTACCAAGGTAATAGGATATTCAAAAGTCCATAACATATTGGGGCTCTACATTGCTACACACTACTAGTGGTGATGAAATGTAAAAAAAAAAGGGTTTACATTTGAAAACTTTGTTATTTCAAATATATATAAGATTCAAATTGTACAAAATATAAGGTGTTCAAAAATCCATAACATATTAAAAATAAAATCATTCAAATTAAGATTTTGCACATATATGTTACTCAATGACCTCTAGATGCAATAAAATAAACAACATTTGATATTAGTAAACTTACATTGTCCTCACATAACAAAGTAATGTCGAAAACTTGTGAAAGACAAAAATAAATAAAAATTGTCCATGTTCATTTGAGGACCTTGGTGAATTAAAAGATAATTGACATATAGATAAGTCAAAATGATATTTGATCTCACCCTTTTTCTCCCAAAAAAATGCTAATTGTGGTTAGTTTACTAGACGCAATTTTGACCTATGAACACCACAACCAAAAAAAATTTAATAATTTTTTTCTACAGGCCAAATATTTAAGAGAAAAATAACCTACCTTCTTGTCAAATTTGGGAGATTTTATATTTAAAAAATCGAATGACAATAATTCTCAAAAATTCCATGGAATTTTGATGAATTGTATAAAATTGTGTAATCCATATAAATTAATATTTTCAAAATTTTCAAATTGGAGCAATGAAAATATGAAAACTGGTCTATCTTCAAGTTATCCAGCAAGTTCACAATACAAGTCAATTGCCTCAACCCTACCTTTACATTAAAAATCCACTGCTCAACTATGGCTCACATTTCATAGGAAGAGAAAAAACATTAAAACTAAAATAAAAGTGACTAACAAAAATAAATTTAGAGTTATAGTTCCACTCTTGAACAATCTCATTGGCATGCTTCTATTTTGGGGAGGGAAACATATTTAGGCTTCTATGTTGGGGGGACTGACCCATGTTCCAAAAATTATTGGTGATGGGCCAATCAAATGGCTGGTTCAGGAAGAAAATAATAATAATAAAATAAAATTGTGGGTGTACCCACTCTCTAAAGGTGCATTCACACTTGGTGTTAGGGACTCTAGTGTTGAGTCCCCTAACACCATGCTAGTCATTTAGGACTTACACCTACTTACCATGAACATGTATCTATGAAGGAAGGTAGTTTGTTTTGTTTTGTAGTTTTGAGATCCACCGAACCAGGATGCTTCAGATCATGTTCTTGATGTCTTTTGAAAGCTCTCGATGAGGAGGGGTGCATGGGCTTTGGTTCCGTGGTGTTTGGACTTGCAGTGCGAAAGTTCTTGAGTATTGAATGATTTCTTCACTGAACATTAAATTAAATCATAGCTGAAAATTTCCGAGGAATTGAAAATGTGCCTTTGGTGTTGTTGGAAAGATCTTGATGAGCAGAATTTAATGGAATTTATTTTGGTAAGATTTGGATTCAGAATGTGGGAGGTATTGATTTTCAAGTGATTTCTGCTTCTGAAAAATCAAACAAATTTCAAAAAACCAGGTTTTGGAAGGAAAATTCATTTGAGAAAGTGGTAACACTTGAAGGCTTACCATTCTTTTATTCAAGCATGATTTCCTTTCATATTTGGCTGTTCAAAAAATCGATACTTACATTGCAAAACAATGTTCACATGTTGAGTTTCCCTATTTTGTAATGGGTTCACACTTTTGGGCCAACGGCAAACGCCACACTAGTTTTATGTTAAACTTAACATTCGCGAAACATTAAGGTATTCACCCATTTAACATTGTGTGCCACCTAGGATGCCACCTAGATTTTCATTTAACAATGACTTAACATCAAGTGTGAATGCACCATAATTAATAGAATAAGTATAACCTAGTTTAAGGAATGTGTAGATGACATATGTTGGCATGTGTGGAAGTGAAAGACAAGCTTTTACTCACTAACCTTAAGTTGCATGCATTACCCAAAGCTTGAAGAACATCAATAATCAAAACCTAGTTAATAGTAGTAACTCTAGTCACTATATGACACCTTAACATAATACAATTAGGGAACTACTAATTTGCACAAGGTAACCAACATTGGCTCTCATTGGCCTTCACTTCTGGATGAAAAATGTCATAGTCACTCTTTCTTTTCATGGATGAAAAAAGGGCAAGCAACTTGATTTTTGTTATGGTCACTTATATGCCCCATAACTAGCAATGTTTTGCGAGTTACCTAGTGCATATAGAAACCCTAACCATGACATGACACGGATTGTTGCCCAAATGGGCAAAGAATAAGATGGGATTAATTTGGAGTTTGAACTCTCGATATGATTGAGTGAATTCTAGAGTCAATGTTGTAACTAATTGATAGGTGGTGTTATTTATTTATTTATTTATTTATTTTCAATATCTAGTTAGGTATCAAATTTCACCCCATCCCTTCCCTTCCCTTCCCTTCCCTTCCCTAACACTTTAATGTTGGAATAGTAGTAATTGATTTCATAAATGTGCTCATAAGAAGAAACCCAATATAAATTTCTCAAATATACACGTTTTTACACATATAAGAAGCCTTGTAACCCATCAATGGAATAATATGGGTTAGAAAATTTTAATCATGGGTTCAAATCCAAAATCTTAAGCACATGGGGATGATGACACATTGAAGGAAAAAGAGTAGGAGAAGAAGACAAAACATTGTCCTTGAACATAAGAGCATTGCACATGGAGAAGCGTAAAATTATCTATATGGTTAATAATGACTTCCAATAAACCTAAAATCCCCTCTTAGAATTTTTGTAGTGTAACTCAAGGGTATGTTTTATCCGCTCGGACAAACAGACAGACATCACTGTAACTTTAATATATAAGATAGTGTGCAATTGTTTCTCCGCCCCATGAGGAGGCATTTTGTTTTCACAATGGGCTTTATGAAAAATTTGAAAGTTTAGGGTCCCATTCTTTGAAGGTTGCATTTGATTTTAATGCTATGAAAAAGCCCATGAGGCAAGAGCATTACCCTAATAACTTGCCTTCATGGATGAAGAATGAAAGAAAAACTTGTTTAGAGGTTTTAAAAGGGATGAACAAAGGTATAATAATAATAATACATCCAAAACACTCAAAATGACCCACATGATGTCACATTTGAGCTCACATTTGAGCAATCAAAATGCCCAACACTACTACAACCTAAGTCGACATTCAAGACTATCAAAAAAAACACATAAAATCACAAAGAAAGATCAATTAAAACAAAAGAGCTCCATGCAAGTAAAGTTATGCCCCACTCCCCTCTTTATTGTTGCTCATTTTGCTAGGGAAGACCCAAAAGCCATTCATGATTTTTGCTTGAATGCACGGAAACATCAATCAATTACGACACCACCACCACCTCTCAAGTACTCAAAAGGTTTTTTAAAGACTTGTAAAAGAAGCCAAATTATCAAATTTGTCTATACATAAATAATAATAATAATAATATGTGTGTTAGGTACACCGTCCACTCCACTCGAAGTTGTGGTCATTTTAACCGTAGTTGCAAAGACTCCAATCTATTGAACACCATTTCCTAAGCACTCTCGAAGTTGTTGTGGTCATTTTAACCCGAGTTGCAAAGATTCCAATCTATTGAACGCCATTCCCAAGCACCATTTTATGCATGTGTAGGGTAAAGCTCAAGGTTTAGGGCATTACCCCCAAATGCCATGCCATGATGATGTCTCGTGAGATCCTTTCTTTCGTGGTGATACCCTGCGGGTACCAGTCGTAACTCACCAGCTATCATGGTTTAAAATAAAAGAATGAAAAAAAATGAGTGAAAATTTACCGTATGTTTTAAGTTATAATTTCTTGTCCAAATATGGGAAAAAAAAGTTATGGTGGATTTTTAGGTGGAATGTTTTGTGTTTGTTATTTTTATTTTTATTTTTATTTTATTTTATTTATTTATTTTATTTCATCAATCATGGTCTGAATAAATTCCAAAAAATCTAAGTATTTCTTCTAGCCACCAAAATATTTGTAAATTTTGGTAGCTACAATAACAATTGACTATTTTTTTTTAATTATATTTTAAAATTTTATTCTATTATAGCATGAATTTGTAATTTGGTATGCCAAAATTTTGCACTAAGTAAAAGAAAAAGAAGTTGGCATCTGCCCCCTTTTTTTAAAAAATTAAAAAAAAAAAACTCCGGTCAGTACTCTAATCACAAATCCTTCCCACAAGAATTTGTGAAGTTTTAGAGTACCGACAAGTTCTTTTTTTTTTTTTTTTTTTTTTTTTTTTTTTTTGGTGGCAATTGCCGGTAATACAAGGGTGGGGCAATGACTTATTAAGAATTTTTTTGGAAAAAAGTCTCTCAAAGTCGCCATATTTCAAATTCGCCATATTCTGAGGAAAAAAAAACAAAAACAGGTTTGAAATCGCCACATTTAGACCAAAGATTCTTGCATGTTGCCAGTATTTTAGTGGGGTTCCAAAAATAATAATAATAAATTTCCCTGACCTGTATCCAAATTTGGCTAAATCCCTCTAGTGGAATGCTCCCCAGCCAACCTACCTCACAAAATTACTCCTTAGGTACATTTATTTTCCTCTTCATGTTTTCCTCTCCTCAAAATGAAAATTTTAAATCAATTTTCTCCATTTTTAATAAATAAATAAATAAATTCTGTCACAAATTACCTGTTTATTTTGGAAAAAAAAAATCGCCAATTTTTTTTTATATAAATTTTAAAACGCCAAAAATCTTCACAATTGCCCACCATCATACACAAAAGGGTGCTTAAGATTTTTCTACTTTCATAATTTTATTATCACCAAATTTGGCTAAATATATTCATGGATTAATCCCCATTGGAGCAACATCATAAAATTAAAAGGAAAAAATTAAAATTAAAATGACACTGCCTCAAGGAAAAAAGTAGTTGAGTGTTGAGTATCCCCCCCCCAACCAAAATACGTATAATACATAAGATCATTCGTAGGTTACATTATACGTACATAACCGGTACAGGACCTTAGGTCTACTTATACGTACACGGCTATAGGGTTTTCGTCTCTTGCCGTCCCTCAAGCGTTTCTGGGGTCTCTCTTGTGCTGCCGTGTGTGTGTGTGTGTGTGTTTTTTTCCCGTCTTCGCCATCGCTGCAAAAATCTCTGCGATCTTCACCAAAACGCTTGTTTTCGAAGTCTCATTTTCGTCACTCGGATTGCAGATTCGATCTGCTTTCCAAAAAGTAAAAAAGAAGAAAAAAATTCGCACAATTCTCGTGGTTATTGATTATCGCTACCTCATTCTTCTTATTTTCGTGAATTTCGGGATATGTTGTAGCAGCTTCAACCGTTTGTCAGTTGCAATTGCTTCTCTTCTCTTCTCTTCTTCTTCTTCTTCTTCTGGTTCTTCCAGTTCTGCTTCTTCTGGTAGTCGAGGATAAGGAGCCGGAATTGTTGCTTACGTGCTTTTTGCATCGGATCTCTGTTTTTCGATTGTGAGATAGATCGGTCATCGTCTTTTGTCAGGTGCTCAAAGTATTATAGTGCGAACTGCAGTTCTGCATGGACATGGACTGGGATCGCATCTAGAGACTTTCTCCTTTGTTTTTCTTTTTTCTTTTTTCCTTTTTTTGCTCCCCAAGTTCGCTTTACTGCCGATGGTTTTGTCTAAGATCGCAAGAGACGAGAGGATTCGTAGTGGAGTGAAGAAGGAGATTGATCTGCTCTGGGGACGAGATCACTACTGCAGCGGATATTCACAGCGCCCTACCGCAATCTGGCCGCAGCATCAGTAGACACAGTAAGAATCCATTCTTCTTTCGTCCGTCCGGCCTGGAATCAGTTGGTTTTTGTGCAGTCAGTGAAAATAATTCTGTGCTGCGCCATGCGTTTAGAAGGGGAAACTGCGATGGTTTTGCATTGTATATACAATATACCTATGCTTCAGGAATGTGCGCAAACGTTATTCGAAATCAGAGCACGCAGTACTCTTGTGTGTCCCTGCTGCTGCATTGTTCCCTGTAGGTATTCACTGTCAGATTTGCAGATAGATTCGTAGATTTGTTGCAGCGAGACCTCGAGAACTTGAGCGGATCTGAATATATGCAGTAAGGTCCATAATGAAACGCTCTATTGCGGATCACTGCAGCCTGTCGCGCATCGTCTTCCCGGTAACGGATAGCAAAATTCTCTGCCGCGTTGCAGACTTGCCTTTTGTGGATCCACAAACATTCTCTCGCCCGAAATCCTCCTCACTGGTGGTGTTTTCTAGGAGGAAAAGTTCACAGCAGCAGATGCCAGTAAGGCACAATGTATAGCATTGTTCTTTCTTTTTGCAGCTTTTCTCCCAAAACCCATCCCATAGTCTGGACTCTCTGAGCAGGACAAACAGGAGAGTTTGCCACTGCAAAACTCTTTACAACGTCCATAGCAATGTAGATCTTGCTCATATTCTGTTCATGGCAAACCAATCTGCAGAACCTCTTTCCTTCACTGTCGTGACGTGGATGTCCTATGATGATGTATTCTGCAGAGAAGATGAGAACTTCAGAGCTGCTTTTGACTAGGTCTGGTAGATAGGTATTCCATGGCTGTATGAGTGCCATGTTCATTTGGTGGTCATTTTGGTTTGGTGTGTGTGTGCAAGTGAAGTTGTAGTTATGGCGGAGTCCAGAGCAGAAATTGATACGGCAGCTCCCTTTGCATCAGTCAAGGATGCTCTTAACATATTTGGCGAGGGTTCTTCCACCCGGGTGCAGCGCAACTTCACCATTGGTCCAAGCGCAGATCAGGCACTGATCCTGCTTACCCATATGCTTCAATTCTTGTCTGTTATGCAGGCCATGGCTAGGAAATTTTGTGGGGAATGTGAATGGAGGAACAGAATCACTACCCATCACTTTTGGAATCAACTTCTTGATCTTACATGATGACAGTTTTCTTGCAAACAACATATGGTGTTGCACATCACTCTGACAAAACAGTTCTGTGGGTGGGCTTTGTCTTGGGTTTGACAGAGAATGGCATCTCTGGAAGCTGAACTGCATCTTGCACACATTGAGCTAGCCAAGCTCAAGGAGCAGCTAGCAACTTCTGAGAACAACAAGGATCTTTGTACCTTGAATGAGCAGCTCCATGATGAGAGCACCTGCCACTTGGAAGAGAAGGAGAATTTACAGGAAGATTTATTTCCTGCAGCTGAGGATGGCATTGATTCCTGGCAGGCTCAGCTTGATGCAGCCTTGGAGCAGCAGCGTAATACTGATGACCAGGAGACTGTGAGGAAGGAGATAGAACTACTGCAGGCAGAGCTTGATGTAGTCAACAGGGAGTATGCGAGTACTGCTGCAGATATGGCCTGTGCTCTGAATGATATTCAGAGCCTTAGGGATGGTATGCAGGGGTTGATTGATGCCAAAGCTTTAGCAGAAGGACAAGCAGGGCATTTTAGTACATTGGCTGAGATGTCGGCAAAGAGAGTGGATGAGCTCACAAAGGATTTGTCTGCAATGGAGGAGTCTCTGTCGAAAGCTAACGAGTCCCGGATGGAGGCAGAAAGGGAATTTAGGACAACACTGGCTGCTGAATCAAAGAGATTGGCAGCTGTAGCTAACAATGCAGCTGCTGAGGTTGCAAATCTGGATGAGAAGGTGAAAGAGACAGAGGCTAAGCTTGTATCAGCCATTGCTGACCTGGAGAAGATGGAGCAAGAGCTTTCATCCACTAAGGAAAGGGAACAGAATGCACTTAAGGCAGAAGCGGCAGCAAACCTAAATCTGCAAAGGATGAAGATTGATGTTGAGGATGCAAAAGTTGCTACAGAGAAGGTACCAGACAAATCTGCCAGTCTAGGGCATACTGTTGTTGAGTGTCTCTGACTCATTGTCTCCTAAGTGAAGTTCCTCTACACAGAGTAATCCTCAAGGGGATGATCAGCCATTTGTCAGAATGGCCTCCTGTCAAGATTTGTTGTGATAATCCTTGATTGTCTGGAGGTTGCATATGCATACACTTTCTCACATCACTCCTGACAGACTGTTTTTCTCCCGCTGTCTGTCTGTTTTCGGTACTGTAGATTAGATGTCATGGTAATTCTCTACTGGTCTCCAGATCACCACAATGAACATTCCTTATGGAGGCATCAGCGTGAAGTGTCCCAAATACTTCTACTGGCTTTGATTTCTTGCAGTAAATTGATGAAACACAGGATGTGCAAATCTGGTGCTTATGACATTAAGCATTTGTCATGTCAGTAGCTTGTAATCCAATTCTGGCTTCGTCATTCTTGGGTAACTGGCAGCAGTACTTATTCAATTTAGCCTTTTGTAGGCTAGGGCCTCGGCTATTCAACTTGAAGATACAAATGCAAAGCTGAAAAAGGCTACCGAACAAGAGACTTGTCTTTTGGCCTCTTTGGCATCACTGAAGGCAGAGTTGAAAAACATGAGTGCTGAGCTTGTGAATGCAAAGAGAGAAACAGAAGATGCAAACGCCAGGGTGGAGGAGGTGAAAAATCAATCTTGTGCAGCATTGGAGACTGCTGCTCTTGAGGAGGCAAAGACCAAGGAGTCTCTATCAAGCTCAATGGCTGCCTTGCAGCAGGTCAAGATGATTACTCTTGTTCTTGTCTTTCCCTGAACATCAAGATGAAGGGAACATATGCTAGCTAGATGATGTTCTGTATGTTGATGGCTTGAACAACCAGCATGCTGTGTACTCGAGTCCTTGATTTTTCAGTAGCAAATATGCGATTGTTCTCCATGCTGATATTCACTTGTGGACATATGCAGTGAAAAAATGTGTGTGGCTGTTTTTGGTTGTCATTTACCATGAGGTGGTTGTCAATTAAATGTGGAGTTGCAATGTCAAGTCAGGTGACTGCCCAAGCAGAAGAAGCAAAGGCTGCAGCAGCTGAAGCAATCAAAGATTCAGTGAAACTAAGACAAGAATTGGAGCAAGCCATGGCACATACCAGTACCCTAGAGAGCCGGCTGCAGGCTGCACTGATGGAGACAGAGGCAGCAAGAGCTTCTGAGGCTATGGCTCTTCAGGAGGTTTGTCTTAAACAACATTACTAAGTAACTGGCAATTTAAGGTTCATATTACATTGCGCTTCTCAGTTTGCACCTATCATGGCTCGTTCGATTAGCCTCAATCTCAGTTACTTGGAGGAAGAACGGTAATCCAAGGTCCAACATTGAGGGTGGGGGTTTCTTTCAGATTAAATACATTAAGGAGAAAGAAAGCACCAACAGGGACAATGTGCAAGCAGGACAAGAGGTTACACACTCCCACGAAGAGTATGAGGTGCTGACTAGAAAGATGCATGAAGCAGAGGAGTTGGCAAACAAAAGAGTGGCAGCAGCTATTGCCCAGGTTGGCTTTGAGTCTGAAATTCTTGAACTCCATACCTTTTGTCCTGGTCTACTTGTTTTCTGTATAACAGCTGTGCCTCTGCATCCTTTTTCTCACATCTAACCACTTTGGTAGTGGTTTGTCTAACTTCTTTATCTTCCTGGTATCCTTTATCAATTTGCCTGGCCGATGCAGGCTGATGCTGCAAAAGCTATGGAGAGAGAGATGCAGAGCAAGATGGATGCAGCAAGGAAATTGATTGAATTCAGCCAAACAGCAATGAGAGAGGCTATTGAAAGAGCTGAGGCAGCTGAGGCTGCAAAGTCAGCTGTTGAAGGGGAGCTTCGGAGATGGCGGGATGATGGTGAACAGCGACGCAAGGCTGCTGTTGAAGCAGTGATACAAGCAGTCAGCAGGAATGGTGCTGTGAAAAGCAATCTAGCAAATGGGAGCAGCAGGACCCTTGAGTCTACACGTTCTCTGTCATATGCTATGTCTCAGAATAGCAACTCCACAATCATCAAAGATCAGGAAGCACCAGAAACACTTGCTCAAGCTTTGCAACACAAGTTCCCTGGTGAAAATAAGGCCAAGAAGAACATCTTTGTGACCAAATTTGGGCCATACTTCTACAAGAAAGTCAAGTAGCTGTTCCTGAACAAACCATCTTACTGAAAGAGGCCAGCCTCATCATCTCAACAAACAGCGGAAGGTAATTAGAACAGCAACAAGGTAAGCTCTTGAACAACTGACAGAGAACCTGTCTGGTTCTAAGCTCCTGCCTAACATCTTGGCCCAGTTCATGACTAAAAAGCCTTCCTACTCACATGAAGAATGGCTTTGCAGAAGTTGATTCTTTCAACACCCTTTTTTTTTTCCTGTCACCAGCTTTGAACGACTGAATTCTCACCCAGCACCAGAGTATCAGAGTACACAGTAAATGAGCTTGCGAGTCCTGCCATATTCCTCACTGTAGTAAACCAGACACATTACATTATGTTCCATAGTATGAGTGAGGTTTGATCATCATGTATTTTTTTCAAAAAAATAACATTAGGAACTTTTTGTGTGTTGTTTAATCTTCATGATACACTTTATTAGAGGAAACTACTGATCCATGCAGTGGACAACTTGAACAGGAGTTTCGTGACATTTTTTCTGATCAAAACTCATCCTAGTGCTGATTCAAATAAGGGGCACTGTATACTGTCAATACCTTTATCTCCATTTTCTTTGCCCATCTCTAAATATTACCAGAGATGCTTGTACCCTGTGGGCATCTACATAAGGTGACCCCAATTCCAATTTGTGAAATGAAAGGAGGGATTTTGATAAATCCACTATGATTCTATATGGCATTAAGCATCCTACATTGAATGTGGTATTATCTTCTTCTCATATTATCACCTGGTGCACCTGATTACAGATGTATACCAACCCTATCATGGGGTTGATTCCTCCTATGGTATTGTACAGGGATGGGGCCAACATGTACCACATGGTATGTGGACAGACTCTGCTAATTCCCATTTGCAGATTATCACTCAGAGAACTTATTGTTTTCTGTCTTGCTTTCTATCACACCTTCTGTCTAGAAGTTTGAAAACAACCACATTGTGGAGAAAGGTCAGAGAAAGGAAAGCAGTTATGTGGTTATTGAAATCTCTATGTCTCAGTTAGAGTGCACATAGGCTCTCTTTCTCAATCTTTGTTATCTACCAAATACTCCTAGAAAGAAGTTGTTTGTAGCAAGTTCAAAACTTTGACAACCCTCATGTATCGGTACCTCCATACTGTCTCCCCTGATTTGGCCAAGAAATGTTTTTCCTTGGAGGTTGTTATCTTCACATTTGGTGCCCAGTGCTTACTGTGCATTAGTACTGGAGTGCTGCTTTCCAGCAGACCCTGTTGGTAAAAGATGTCAGAAAGGCTGTAATTATGTGTGCTGATGATGTCATGAACTGCTTATGTCTCTATAACCTACAGACAGGATTGTGCCTAAATCAAAAATAGAAGATTGCTGGAGACAGCAATGTGGAAGGTTGCAGATGTGCAGAAGACGAGCCCATCACCCAGACAGGTAGGCTCTCAGTTACCTTCATTCTTCATCTCATTTTAGTAAGAGCAAAGCATGATTATTGAGTTCAGGGTTTTAGGTTTTAATATACTAATATAAACTTATGGTGATGAGCACCTGTGGCTCCTTACCATTCTCTTCTTTTGATCCATCTCTTGGCAAAATATGTGTGCATTAACCTGTCTAATTCTGCAACAACTAATAGTGTTGCCAAAACAGGTAGCTGGTAGAAACCACTTTTTATGAGACATCCCAAATTTTGAATTTAGAGAAAAACCCATCTGGACACCCTAAAATCCATCAAACCAGCTGCATATCTCAAGTCCATAGGAGGGGGGCCCATTGAAGTGAGGTGGTTGGCTTTTCAAAATACCCTGCCCTTGGTGAAGGAAAAGTTACACTAAAAATTTTCGGAAGTGCTTTATGAGGCAAAAAATAAAATAAAATTCTAAAATACCTACATTTTACATATAATATATATATTATATGTGCTAGTTCTTTTTCATAGTTGGTGGTAATATGAGATTGTCATCTTTTTTAATTTTGTCGTCTCCTTGTTTCCTTTTCTTTTCACCTTTGGTTTCTTTCTCTTGGGATTCATGGGAACAAAAGTGAACAAAGGATTGGCACCAAACCTGATTTTCTTTTTTTGGGTGGGAATTTGATATTTTGAATGCAAGAGTATGAACATTGAATAGAAGTTAGAAAGTATAATTAAAGCTCTCCACTCAGCCAATTTAAGGTGTACATTAGGTGCTACAATTTTATGAGTCCAAGAGATCAAGAATTCAGTTGTTTTGCCTAGTCTTTTCTTCTCATTAAAATCATTTTTTTTGTTCTTGGGACATTCCTTGACTTTTTTAATTTTTAAGATTGAAATAGTCATCGTTTCCTAATCAAATGTTTGATTGTTTTATAGCATTCATTTCATCTAAATGTACCTATCTTTCAAGAAACATGTTAAATTTGGTAAATTTGGTACAAATAGGCAAAATGAGTCCTAATGATACTTGGAAATTACATAGGTCTAGGATTTTTTCACTTGTGACCTGCCTTTTCTGTAACTTTAATATGACCACCCAAGCTCATTTCTTAATCCTACTTTCGGTTGTCAACTATTGCCTTCTACAAGTATCACCTTAAAATAAAGCACTCCAAAACATCTAATGATACAATAATGTGCATTCTTTTTTAAAACCCTCTAGCATGGTTTTATCAAGTTTACCTCCCCTTTCTTTAGTTGATTTGCTTCATGCGAGTGGTGGAGGGTTTGGTTCTTAATGGTTCCCTTTCCTCCTTGTGACCCACCTTTGTTGGGTTGTTTGCTTGCTTGGACTATGGTCCTTGCCCCTTGTTTCCTTTTCTCTTCCTTTCTTGGGTGCTTTCTTTCTATAAAGTTTGGCAAGGTTTCATCTAGCATGACAAAAAGAATCAAAATTTAATGTTAGCTTAGGTCACTTATAAATTGAAATTTGTTGAGGACTTTTCAAGTCATGGAAGATCATTAGTGGCAATTTTTTTTGCAATGTTAGTTTAAGACACTTATAATGTGAAATCTAGTGTAAGACTTTTGAAAGCTCTAAAAAACCCATGTTAGATGTTGTAATACCTTTCAAATTACGGAAAGTATCTTTTTAATTTTAAAAAAATTTATGAGTTTTCGATCTTTGACTACCATTTCTTGATGAAAGGGAATCTTGTGTTTGTGCAAGGGAGAGGTTTATTTTTAATCTCCTTCAGAAGTTTTGACAAACCTACAATCGACTTGCTAGTTTCATGATTTGTGTTTCAAATCTCGAAATTTTTATATAGACTATTTTCTTAAACAAAATAATTGATATAACAACATCCTAAGTTGTGGATGCTCACCTTGCATAAATCTCCAAGGAGTTGGTAGTTGAGGTAGAATTTTCATTATGAGTTTTATCTACCTTCATCATCTAACTTCTAGTCATTCAACTTGGATTGAGGTTCTCTTCTTTTGTACTTCCACATGCTTTCCAAATTGGTTTTTTTACTATTTGCCAAGGTTACATCATCAATTGTTAAATAACACTAAATTGATAAGGGTTTGATTCCCACCATTAACATTCAAAAAGTGATCAAGTATGTCACACTTTTCATTGATTTGATCACATTGATTCCCAAGTGTCTAGTGTTTCTTTTTGGCCAAATTTCACCAAATTTTGATTTGAAAAATATGATTTTGACCTATACAAAAGATTGTCCATAAAAAATTGCTCAAAATTCACCAAATTTTGAAAAAAAAAAAGTTTCCAAATTGTAAAAAAATTATGATAAATTCCACTAGGTAACCAAGAATGTAAAAGGATTTTGGTTCTTTTCTCCTTTCATATTTAGTTTGTAGCCAAGTCTTATGGGTGATGACCATTTCAAGTACATCACAAAATTGAAAAAAAAAAAACCTTGCAAATATCCCAACATTAACTTTCAAAAAACAATCATGTTATTTCATGGCCCCTAATTCATCCCATCGTATTTTTCTAACATTTGTGCAAAAGGACCTTTGACCAAACTTGATCGAAATATTACTACAAAGAGCATTTTTTCACATGTTGAAAATTCATATGTACATATTCTTTAAACACCTAACTTATAACATCTAATTCATCTCAATGCATTTTTAACTTGCACAAATTTAAATGCAAAAATGTTATGTGTAAATTCACATTGTGCACATACCTGCCCACACATGTGGAATAATTGATTCATGTTTTTATACTAAGTGTCCCATATGATTTTTGTAATTTGAATTAAATGGTTTCAAATAAAACATTGTTCTTAGTCCAAAACACACATTATTCTTTTTTTTGAAATCGATTATGTCCACACTTTTACATGTTTTCCTACACATTAATTTTATCATCATGTTTTCTTCTTACATTTATGTTTTTTTAAAACACCTTGTTTCATTTTTCTTTTAATTACTTTAACCCTACCAATAGCAAAAATTCCTTCATTTTTAATGTTCATCAACATCAAAAAAAATGCCATTGAACATGTTGCCACAACCTTAAAACCATGATCACATTTGGCAAAAGAAAATCCTTGGAAAGCATTTAATGCAAACCTTTAAAGATCTTCCCAAAACACCTAAACTTAATGTATTATGATATAAAAATGTATTAATTTATCCAAAAAAATATTACCCTAATACATAGGTGGTTTTGCACTAATGTGTTGAACAAATAATATATTTTAAAACTTGGGCTTTGCATTTTTTTGCATTGCCAATGATGATCAATGAACATAAGGCTATAATATTAATATATTTCAATTTAATTTAATTTAATTATCAAAAAGATAATTGATTACCAAACATTAGTAATTCATGATCATGTAGATTATTGATGAGATTGTTTTCACTTCCATTAATTTTAGATTATGAAATTTAATTTTCACCTTCTAAAACATTAACTACACCTATGATGTGTTTTTTGGCACCCCTTGTTGCATCAAAAACAATTATTGTGAAGCCTTTTCCAACATTCCCAAATGTCCTTCCTACCATGCTTTCCAATGACCCTTAGTTGAAAAAATATAGAATACAAAATATTTTTTAATGTGCTCAATAATTAATATATTTTTAATTTTTAACTTTGACATATGAATTTTAATTCTAATTTTTTGGCAAGTAAGAAATATGATTATTAAAAACACAACAATTTTCATAAGTTTATTGTTGTCATTGTGGTTAGATGATTCACAATTAGTACATTTGAATGTATTAGGCAAAGGTTTGAATTTAATTGCCTTCAAATATGGCTTTTATAATTTTGATTGCATTTTTTTAAAAAATTGACATGGCTAATAAGTTTAATAAAATTTGGAAAAATAAAAATGATAATTTATGTTGAACCCATGTACTACAATAATATTATATTATTGCCAAAAAAAATATTTTCATATTCAT
>Ga0209611_10005657_pt1 | contig 20812 bp, 15 predicted proteins | sample S1TSphgellanicum_3_FD_187693 | JGI IMG/M metagenome (GOLD analysis project Ga0209611, IMG submission 187693) | Host-associated microbial communities from peat moss isolated from Minnesota, USA - S1T2_Fc - Sphagnum magellanicum MG (SPAdes) (version 2) | ecosystem: Host-associated > Plants > Peat...
TTGGCAATATCATGGCCTAGGATATTTTGGGATATTTTTGGCAATATCATGGCCTAGGATATTTTGGGACTAGTATGGTTCAGGGTTATAAAAGGAGATAGTCTGGGGAACAACCCTTCAGCAAATCAACACCAGTTGATGGATCAATAAAGCTTGTCTTGTCTTGTAATTCTCCACTTGTTTGTAGTCGATCCATAACAGAGGTAATACAAAAATTTGCTTGAGACACATTTGGAAATTTCTTTGTTTCTTGCTACTACATTTCAATTTGTTAAACTTAGGGCTAATTGAATTGATACCCAATTGTTGGGTTGTGGTATATTTTACAAATCAAGTTATCTAAAGGAGCTTTTGTAATATGTAGAGTATTTGTAGAAGAAGTTGAAGGAGGTGGAAACTTCTGTTTTCGTGGTGTAACAAGGCAAAAAATTAATGAAGATGTCAAATGTGTGGGCTCGTAGCCAAATGGAAGACCATAATAATATGCTACTTGAAATTAAATAGGGATTACCTACATGCATTGCAAAGTTAGAATGTTTAGGTGTAGATGAGTTTGCAGAGGTGAAAATAGAAGTGCAAAGGGCAATAGATGGTCAAAGGGGTGTGGTGCAAACGTTTAAGACACTTGCCAATGCATGGAATATAGATATAAACATGTGTCAAAACTATTAGATGGAGAAACAAGCAAAATTCACAAAATAAAAAATAAATTGAAGTTTGCAAAGCAGCATCGAAGTTGTGTGTAAACACTTGTCAAAATGTTCCAAAATGGTTTATTGAAATCATCATTGAACATCTTTATTCCTTTCCAACTTGCGACCACAATTGATGCAAGTGATTTCCAATCTTACCTTTGGGTAAGTGGTTGTTCATTTTGTGGTCTTTATTTTGAGCCAATTTGGGTAGGGAAGCTAGCATCTTGCAAACAATTGTATCACCCATGGTGTGCAATAGTCCACTTCAGCACGTCCACAAAGTGTGTAAATCCATTATGTGCTAAGGAGATGCATGATAGTTGGTGGCTTTGTAGTGGTATTAAAGAACTAGGGCCTATTTATGCAAAGATTGGAGGTCAAAAGCACATTGACATCTATGGAGTGGCCAACAAACCAGGTGCATTTGATTCTCACCAACTTGTACATTACAATAGAAAGTTCTCAATGTCAGATTATAATAGTCTCTACTTGTCACTTGATGGAGATTGAATAGAAGTTACATTCAAGTTAGGTCCTTTTTTGGTGAAATTTGGGTCATTAAGGTGTATAATAGTCATTGTAAAGTCAAATGACTTTGTTGTTGTCAATGTGTGTAGTGTGTACATAATGTTTGTGTTGTTATGTTGTGTCCATACACTTACATATACTTACACTTTGCACTAATGTGTTGCTGGATGCACTTCATGCTTTCACGTAATGTTTTCATAGTCTATGTGAGTACACAATCTTTTTAGACATTGACTTTTGACTTCTTTTACATATGCAAGTATGGAGTCTAAATATATTAATTTGTTGCTAGATGGATTGCAAAATGTTGTGACGATCTGTGTGGGTACATTATCTTTATAGATAGTGAAATTGATTTGTTGTATATGTAATGCTTATGGAGTTTGGATATATTAATGTATTAATGGATGTACTTCAAAAGGCTTGAAAGTCTATGTGAGTACATAACATTTACACACATAATGACTATTGACTTAATGTATATTATTTGTGGAGACTAAATGTACTTCTATGTCAACGGATGGACTGCAAATTGCTTTCATCATCTATGTGAATACATTAGTCATAATATGTATATATTCAAGTGACTTGTATATTTATGCTTATGGAGTTTGAGTGCATTATTGTTCCAATGGATGGATTGCAAAATCTTTTCAGAACCCATGTGAGTACATATTCTCCACATGTAATTTTTCTTCATATATTGTGTACATGTTTAAGGAGTTTGAATGGAGTTTCAACATGTCTTTAATCCTTAATTGTACATATGTAACATGTATAACTTATACGTCTTGTAATTTAAGTGTGTAATTTGTAACTTTTATTATATCCATGAATTGCATATTAGTTTTGCTTATCTATGTTCTTATTTTTTGCAAGGTTTTCTACCATAGATCAACAAGAATGTCCTTCAATCTTAATCACCAATACACATATGCTAGGGAGAAAAGTTATACAAATTTAGCATCCAAGTGCAAGCAAGACCTATACTATAAATGTTAGTCAAAATGTTGGTAGCATTCATGTGAATGCTTTGCCCAATAAGGGGGCAGCAAATTCCAAGGTCAATAGTCCAAGTAACCAAAAAGTTGGCCAAGAGACAACATGTTATGTTCAAAAGGAGGAGGCTAAGCAATGTGGAAAAATTTCCAATGCAAAGAAAGCTTTGCTCAAACCTCATGAAGAATTTGATAATGGAACCAATAGATAAGATGTTGATGGAGATGGTGAACCTAAAAAGTTAGAATCATGTGAATGTGAAGAGGAGGAGTCTAAAGAAGGTGAGGAGGACAATCTAGAGGGTAATGAGGATGTTCATGAACCAACTTTTAAAAAAAGAAAAGGTTTTGTTGTCCGCAAGCAGACAACTTCTTCAAAAGGCAAACAAAATATTGAAAAATTGGGATCACCATCAAAGAAGGAACTCAACCCTAAGAAGCCCATCAACTAGACAGTTTTCAATACAAGGACCATGTACTCGAGCTACACATATTCACACTTGAAGTAGGAAAGGAAATAAATCTTATGATTGACAGATTGTAAATTGCACTTTGTTCATTGCAAAATTGAATTTGGTTGTGTGCTTGATTACTTAGTTAATCTATAAAATTATGTTGAATGCTTAGATTGACCACATTGTTAGCTACATTAGGCAAGTGGATTAATGGTAAAAAATGTAGTTTAATGCATGTAAAGCTAATCATAATGTACCTGATGTGTTTGATGAAGCTTCATAGTTTGCAACTTGTGTCCTTTTTTTTATATATGAACTTGATTCCATTGCTAATGAGGTGAAGGTGCATATATTGATGGCCATTTATGTACGTATTTATGTCCAATTAATTCCTCTTTTATTTATTTGTTTGTTTCCAGTGCACCCTTTGTCAAATAAATGGCTTCAACATGTTTTTCTTGGGGCAACAAGGTAATAGCCAAGGAAATATAAGAAGAGCTCTAAACAATGTACTGAATTAACTACCAAAGAAAGGGGGGAATGAATTCAAAAAAGATGGTATTCAGTAATGGGTCTATTAAAAGGTGTACACTGAATACTATCATTTCTTTTGTAAATTTTTGACTTGGTTGTATGGATTGATTTTGATTTTAATTATATTGCCTAATGATCTTTCATGATAAAGTTTTTTCATTTGTTACAATTTGGAAATCCTTTTGCTTCTTGTCAAAGATTGTTGGCAACAATTGTGGTAGACTTGACCCTCCTCCATTGCCACTCACCTTCTTCTTATACACTATGATGTGTTGTTGAATAATTCATATGTGTTGATCTTTTTGCAATGATCCTCCATCACCAGTTGGTGATTTCACCATTGTTGTACATGTCTGTATCTTATGGTTTTTCATGGCTTGACAACAATTGATGTTTTTCATGTTCATCATGTTGTTGTACAATGTTGCATTATGGTGGAAGATCAAAGCAAAAAAAATTTCATCAATGTTGATTAACTTATGAACTTGCTCTAGATTTGTGTCAAATGAAGAAAAAGATGAGCTTTTCAAGTTGCCTTTGATGTTATTATTATGGGAAGGTTGACAACACAACTACTATGAGTGTTGGAGTTGTATTCCATGTCCAACTTTTGCTTTAAACATTGTGCTCCTAACTTTTACAACCTTGTCGACTTCATAATCATGCTCTTGATTCTACTTCCTCTTCATCTCTCCATGGTCGTCAGGTTCGGACTAGACTAGTTTAAGATCTTCCTTGACCCACCACACATCTTGGAATTTTTAGACATTCCATGAATTAACACCAAGGTGTTTTTAAATGTTTTGAAATTTGAAATGACCTTTGTTGTTGGGTGATGGCATTGCAAGATTATAATGGAGCTCAAATCAGGAAGCTGTAAATCTAAGTACATGGAAGTCTATTACAAATTATATTGGAGACATGAATAGCTAATTAAGTCAATGTTGTTGGCAACAACCCCCTTTGTTGTTGTTGTTGTTGATGATGATGATCATCCCCTCTATTGCTAATCTTTGTTTGTCAAAACATTTGGTCTCTTGCCCTTCCATAGAAGAAGTGAAGATATGGTCTTCTTCCTTTGTATCTTCTTATGAACTCACCTTTCTAACATCACTTTCTTTGCAAAGTTATTATCACAAACAAAAGACGTTTTGTGCTAGCTTTTTTAGAGTCCTTACATGCAAGGCTCATACAACATACAATTTGGCTTGTGATTCATTCCCCATGCAGTAGTAGTAGCAGATTTAACCAAAATTTCTAGTGACAGGCCTATTGACTAGCAATTGTGATTAAGCTTCTTTTTTTAATCATACTAAGTGCAATGTACATCTCATATTTACAATCACATGCATGCATATAATCTATATACATTTTTGAAATTTAATTTCCACTAGTTTTGGAAATTATGTTTCCACAAGACTATGAACAATTTGTTAAAGGAAATGTAGACTGGTTAGATTTGCCAAGATCATACCAATTAGATGGACAGGGTATGTGAATGTGACTGCTCTTTCACATGTTTTCTAAACCTTTTCTTTTTATGTGGATTCGCCTATTTGGAAGTGTGATCTTCAAATGCAAGATATTGCACTGACAAAACTAGTTTGATCCCACCCATCCCATTAAATTGGGGTTGGCTTTGAATTTCTTTGTGTTTTATTATGAATTTTTCAACTCACTTGACTAGGCTTACACTCTTGCAAAACAAGTTTGCTCCCCTTCCCTTTTTTTCCTTAGACAATTTTTTTGGGGAACTTGGTTAGCATAGTTTCATGTTTTTTTCTTCAAATTACCTTGGTAGATCAATTGTAACTCTGGGCGATTCTTTTAAGAATATGCCTTCAAGTTAGCATATTTAACTGGGCACTCCTTGGACTATAGGCATTTGATGAGGCTATTACAAAGCTTGACATGTTAGATGAAGAATTTTACAAGGACAACATTTGTATCATGCAATTGCTATGAAATAACCTCAAACTTTGGACCTTAGATATGTAAGTAAGCACAAATTGCTATCTAGATGTCTATTTTATATTTTTTGAATGCTAACCTATCCTACTACTTTTAGAAATGCCACAGAAACTTTGTGTGTAAATTTTGCATAATGGTTTGCCCAAAGTCTAGATAGATTATTATATATTTATTTAAGCCCATTATCAAACATTGATGAAGTCAGTGGGTAATCATGGCAATTCATCACTGTTATTCATGATGAAGTTGTTGGTATGTCCCCTTGTGAGCAACTCTCATAAGGTTATGACTACACTCATCATCCAATTAATGTCAAACTATTATTGTGGAGGTTTCTTGGCAATTTCATAGATATAAAATTTGTGATTTATGCATTATGGTGGTAAGTATGGAGATGTTTTAATACCCATGAAACTTTTCTTGAGTCAAACTAATGGATGTTCAGCATCCAAGTAGCAACTAACTAGGTTCTTCAAGATCTACCTTTTTGTTATAAAAAGCCTCTCCAACTACCTCTTTGTCATTAGTACCTTTGGGTTTGGTTTTTCTTTCTTCTTTTCTTTTCATATTAAGTAATCATGATTATGTGGTCTCTGTCCATCTCTAGATAAGAGATGTTTGTGTGCTATTATGTACAATTTTTTTCCCAAAACTTGTATTTCTTTCCTTTGAATGCAAAACTAAATATAATTTGGGTTGAGGTAAATAATAGCTTGGATAGTAGAGTGTTTTGACAATCTTTGTGAGTACCTTTCTAACTTGTAATATATATGTTTATGGAGTTTCAATGTATTAAATTGTACCCATGGATGGACTACAGAGTGGTTTGACAGTTTATATGAATATAAACAATGTATGTGAGTACCTTTTTGACTTGTAATATAATGCTTATGGAGTTTGAATGTATTAAGTTGCATGGATGGACTATAGAGTGGTTTGACAAATTGTGTGAATACAAACAATGTATGTGAATACCTTTTTAACTTGTAAATTTTACAAGTATGGAATTTGAATATATTGGGTTACATGGATGGACTGGTTTCACAATCTATGTTAATACACCAATCTCTACATGTATTAACTTTTGTCAACTTATATAAGTACATGCAATCTGAACATATAACCATTGTACCAATGGATGGACTGTCAAATGATTTTGGGAATTCAAGAAGTCACGTATATTTCATTATATTTGATCATTGACATTCTGCAAAATTATCCAAGCCTTTGGAACTATGCCTAGAAGTTTATGGTGATTTGTTTTGGCAAAAGTTACACTCACTACTACAAATCATGGTTTTTTAAGAGGTTCAAATTAACTAACTTATCATTTTGACTAATGGACATGTACATTTTGACTAAAGGCAAAGGGTTTGAATGACACATGTATGTGTTGACTGATCAATTTATAATGGTTTATTTGATTAAATACACATAATCAAGTTGTACAACCTTAGTCAAAATGGCTAATGGTCTTTAGTCAAGTTGAACAACTAATCAAGGTGGTTAAATTTTTTAATCAAAATGACTAATGGTCCTTAATCAAGTTGAACACTTAGTCAAAATGGTTAATGATCCTTAGTAAAAAATGACCAATGGTCTTTAGTCGAGTTGAACATTTAATCAAGATGGCAAATGATCCTCAATTAAATATGACATGATCTACTACCCTATGTATCTACCTCCTACCTATTCATCCACCTATTTATTTGTTAACTATTTGTTTACCTATTACCCAGTCACCTACCTATTATTTACCTATTGACCTTTTTACCTATACCCTTTCACTTACCTACTTACATACCTACCTATGTTTTTCACCTCCATAAAACCTATTTATTTACTTACCCACCTACCTACATATTATCTACCTACCTATCCACCCATTTACCTACTTAATTTTAACCACTAAGTGTAACCACGAGGTTTAGCCACTATGTTTAGTTACTAAATTTAACCATTAGGTTTAGCCAAATTTTAACCATCATGTTAAGCCATTAGATTTTGGCACTAAGTTTAGCCTAAGTTGAACCATTAAATTTGGCCAATAGGTATAGCTTAAATTTAGGCACTAAATATAGCCTAAGTTTAACCATTATGTTTAACCATTTGGATTATCAACCAGGTTTAACCACTATATTTAGCCATAAATTTAATCATTAGGTTTAATCTAAGTTTAACCATTATTTCAAGTCACTAAATTTAGCCACTAAATTTAACCATTATGTTTAATCATTATTTTAAATCACTATATTTAGTCATTACATTTAGCCATTACATTAAATCATTAAATTCAAGCATTAGCTTGAACCATTATTTCAAATCATTAAGTTTAACCATTAATTTAAGTCACTCAGTTTAGCCACTATGTTTAACCATGGCTTTAAGTTATTAAATTTAGCCATTACTTTAAGTTATTAAATTTAGTCATTATGTTTAGCCATTACTTTAAATCACTAAGATTAGCATTGGGTTTAATCATTAAGTTTAACCATTATTTTAAATCATTGAATTGAACCATTAAACTTAACTATTATTTTAAATCATTAAATTTAGCCATTAAGTTTAATCATCACTTTAAACCATTAAGTTTAGCCACTAGGTTTAATCATTAGTTTAAATCATTGAGTTTAGCCATTAGTTTAAATCACTAAATTTAACCATTAGTTTAACTCATTAAGTTTAACCACTAGGATTAGTTAAGATTTTAAATCATTAAATTTAGCCACTAAGTTTAGCTAATACTTTAAGGTAATGAGTTTAGCCATTGGGTTGAACCATTACTTTAAGCTATTAAGTTTAGCCATTACTTTAAGCCATCAAGTTTAACCATTACTTTAAGTCATTGAGTTTAGCCACTAAGTTTAACCATTATTTTAATTCATTGAATTTAGCCACTAAGTTTAGCCAATAGTTTAAGTCATTGAGTTTAACCACTAAGTTTAGCCATTATTTCAAGCCACTAAATTTAGCCATTAGGTTTAACCAATAATTTAAACCATTGAGTTTAGCCACTAGGTTTACCCATTACTTTAAACCACTGAGTTTAACCACTGAGTTTAACCATTATTTTAAATCATTAAGTTTAGCCACTAGGTTTAACCATTACTTTAAGTCACTAAGTTTAGCCATTATTTTAACTCCCTAAGTTTAACCATTAGGTTTAGTCATTACTTTAAACCATTGAGTTTAACCACTAGGTTTAGTCATTACTTTATGTCACTGAGTTTAGTCATTAGATTTAGCCATTACTTTAAATCACGGAGTTTAACCAATAAGTTTAACTAATAGTTTACACCATTGAGTTTAACCACTAGGTTTAGTCATTACTTTGTCACTGAGTTTAGTCATTAGATTTAGCCATTACTTTAAATCACGGAGTTTAACCAATAAGTTTAACTAATAGTTTACATCACTAAGTTTAGCCATTACTTTAAATCATTAAGTTTAACCATTAAGTTTAGCCAATTGTTTGAGTCATTGAGTTTAGCCATTAGGTTTAATCATTACTTTAAGTCACTAAGTTTAGCCATTAGGTTTAGTTATTACTTTAAGTCATTGTTTAACCATTAAGTTTAGCCATTATTTTAAATCATTAAGTTTAGGCATTAATTATCAACTAGGTTTATGCATTATGTTTAACACCTTTGATGGTGTTGTCCATTGGGAAGGTTTCGGGTTCAATTCCTTATATTTTCAACCTATGTGCAAGTTGAAAAAGTTAGGGTAGGTAGGTTAAACTAAGGTAGTTAGGTTAAATTAACTAGGTTAAGCTAACACCTAGTTACCTAAACCTATTTACTACCTACCTACCTATTTATTTTTAAAATAATAATCCCAAAAATGATTTTAATTTAGGTATAAAATTGACCTAATCAAATGGTCCACTATCCACTAGTCAAATAATTAGTCAAATAGTCAATCATTTTGTTAATCATTTCATTAGTCAAAATGACAAGGTCCAATTTGATTACCCAATCACGCTAGACATGTACAAAATGACTTGTCTAGATTGACGAGGTGGTTTTATTTATGCCTATCACTTTTGGGTATTTTTTTACTAGAAAACCAAATTGAAAAAACCATGAATTGTAGTAGTGACTCAAGCACACAATTAGTAAATCAACCATGATATTTCATGCCATTTGTGCCAAACCTATGTAGAATGGTCCTAACTCAAACCATGCAATGTAAACATTATAAAAATCTTCATTTATCATGGTTATAAAAAATCTTCAAGGATACTTCTAGGAGTTGCATGATTTGGCATGATCCTTGTAAGAGTCAAAATATAAATTTAAGTTTTAAAGTCTATGGCAAAAGTTATTCAAACATTATTCACATTGAGATCAAAATGATTGAACACAACTATATCCCTAATTTGAAAGTTAGCCTATATGTTTCTCAGGCACCTAAGTAACTCCATATTTCTACGTTTTGAGAAATCCAAATGCTTGCATAAATTTGAATTCACAACTCCTTTATAGTTTATAATAACCTAGTTTAAAGTTTTATTAATTATATCTTCAACAATTCCACACTATGTACATATTATACCTATCCTTGTTCAAAGAAGGTTTTTTTTCCAAGCTCCTACCTTTTTGTGCAAGACAAGTTGGATGCCTACAAACAACCTACATGTGCATTGGGTGTAAGTTCATAAGAAAATTTCAATTGGACCACATGTTTTCAAAAATCACCAAAAACATTTGAAACCTTAAAAGATCCCTTTACAACAAACTCATTGTGAAAAATTAATGTGTCCAAGAAGGTTAAACTATAGCATATACTTAAGCTTCATATGTAGTTTCACAAGTAATGCCTACCATAACAACTCTTTAGATCCTTGAAGTTAGTGAGTCAAAAGCTCATTAGTCAGTTATCCTTCTAATTACTCCACATCTTTGAATTCATTTTCGATGGCCTCAATGTTGATTGGCACATCATTCGTAGCTAGGGATTCAATTGCCATGAATAATTTTAGTATTTGATCTTAATAATCCTAGAAACCAAGTTTGTGTTAATGTCACAACCGAGCTTTAGGCTCGCGACCAAGTATTAACAAATAGGAGATCTACTCAAGTGCAAACATAAATCTTTATTGAAAGGAAACTAAAACATGATGTTCACAACATGAAACATAACATTAAGAACTCCTCAAGGTTCTTATCACATGAAATACACAAATTTGTGCAATGAAGAAAAGAAAGCCAAACCATCAACACCAAGGTATTTAACTAAAAGACTAAACCACAAATAACCAAACTAATATAAGTAAAGAAAGTAATTCAACCTTGTGAAAGTAACCTAATTACTTTCCTACTTTAATAACTAATGAAACATAACTAATTGAACTTGAATTTTCAACATTCCCCCTCAAGCTCAAATCCACTTCTAGTACACCAAGCATTTTTCTAAACCTCTTTAGCTTGTTTATACCTAAAACCTTTGTGAAAATGTCAACAACTTGATCTTCCGTACTAACATAAATAAGGTTAATTTCTCTTGCTAAAACTTTTTTTCTAATAAAATGGTAGTGCCCCTTAATGTGCTTTGTCCTAACATGATAGACCAGGTTGTTAACAAGTAGTATGCTATTGATGTTATCACAATAAATGACAACAAGAGTATCCACTAATTGTCCCAAATCTAAGAATAGTTTTTGTACAAACACTTCACATGCAACAATTACTGCACCTTTGTATTATGCCTCTGTGCTTGATAATGCAACTGTTAATTGTTTCTTATTGCTCTAACTAACAGCACCACTTCCAAAAGAAAACATGAAACCACTGGTTGATCTTCTATCTGAAACATTACCAACCCAATCAACATCCATGTATCCATGTACTTGTAATTGGCTCTTAGCTTCATAAAAAATTTCACACTGCAAAATATGTTTTATGTACCTCAGTATGCACCTCACTGCATCCAAATATGGTTTTCGTGGTGTTTGCATGAATTGACTTACCACTCCAACTGCATAACTAAAATTTGGCCTTATGATGGTCATGTAAATCAAACTCCCCACTATGCGTCTGTACATAGTGGTATCCTCCACAAGGTCTCCTTCATCTGCACTTAACTTCACATTTTGCTCCAATGGAATTGAAATGGGTTTGCAATCCGTCATCCCATATTCAGATAATTTGTTCAAGGTATATTGCTTTTGTAGTAACCATATCCCTTTAGGGGACTAAATTACTTCAATGCTGAGGAAGTAATGCAACTCTCCCAAATCCTTCATTTCAAACTTTTGCTTCAAAAGCTTCTTCGAATCAAAGATATTTGCATCACTATCTCTTGTGATAATCAAATCATCAACATAGATGACTATGATTATAATCCCATGATCTGACTTTTTCACATATAGTGAAAAATCTACATTGGATGTTTGAAATCCACTTATGACAAAATATTGACCTATCTTGTCTAACCAAGTTCTAGGTGCTTGTTTCAAGTCGTACAAAGTTTTTTTCAACCTACAAACCAAATTAAGATGTGTTTGGTGCACATAACCTGGTGGTTGTTCCATGTACATTACTTCCTATAAATCTCCAAGAAAAGCATTTTTTACACCCATTTGATGTAAAGACCATCCTTTTGCTACTACCATAGCAATGATTGCTCTTATAGTTATCATTTTGGCAACTGGACTATAGGTCTCTTCATAGTTTATGCCATAAGTTTGGGCATAACCCTTGGCAACCAATCTTGTTTTGTATCTGCTCATAGATCCATCTGCATTGTGTTTGACTTTGTACACCCATTTGCACCCAATTGCTTTCTTGTCCTCTGGTAAAGCTACCAATTCCCAAGTAGCATTAGCATCCAAAGCCGCCATCTCTTCATTCATGACATTATCCCATTTAGGGTTTCCAACCACCTGTTCAAAACAAATGGGTTCAACTTCATGTATAATTCTCACCATGTATGTGTAATGATGAGCTACAAAGCCATCATATGTGAGTCTTTATACAGGGTACTTTACTCGTGTGGATCTTCATACTCCATTGTTGTTGTCAGGTGTTTTTGAAGTTTTCTTGGCCATCCAAACTCCGGGAGTAGTAGCTGAAGTGATTATTGATTCTTCACCCTCACTCTTCTTTGAATCATTTGACTCACCATTTACATGAGAATTTTTAGATGATGTTTGAGAACTACCATGTACAATGGTTGAAAATTTTAATCTTCCTTTCCATGGAATGCTACTGGATTCACTAATTGAAGACTCTTGTGGTCCACTAATTAATTGTGATTCTTGTTCCACATTTGATGAAACATCACCATTTTTAGCCTCTCCATCTTTTGCTATCTTTAGTGGTGAGTACCAACTAATCATCTCATCAACATCAAGATTAGTTATAATAAGGCATCAAATAGCAATTTGTAATTTTGGAGTGTAACAAAAAAAATTTATATCTATCTATTATTTTGTTTCACAAATTTTTTATAAATACAAACAATGATTTGAAATGATGTGAGCAATCATGTATTGACATGTGGAACATCAACATGAATAAAATGTACACATGTGATTGTTACCAAGAACAAAAATAAACTTAAATTACTAGCTAGTTGAATTCTTTAGATCTACCACAAGGATTCATGTAACCCATTTTTAGCATGATGCCATTAAATCATTCTTATAATCAAATTAGATAATATAAATGTGATTCTTTGAATGTGATTGATGGTTCAATGATTTGAAATGTAACTAATCCTATATCAATGCTACAAATATTTGTCTTTTCAACCCCAAGGCAATGGACAAAAAAATTTGAACCTCAGAAATTTACATTGCAGCAAGTATTAACAACCATGGAAGTGATCAAGAAGAATACAAATCAGATGAAGAAATAGGTCACAATCAAGGTCAACAATGGATGGAGGAATCTAATGCTATTAAACTTCTCTGTATAGTTCAAACAATAGTCCATCAAACAACACATGAAGATCATCCTACCAACAAGTTAGAAATTGACCAACATTACTATGTAAGCATGCTTCAAAACCCTATTGTGATAGAAGAGCAACTAGAAGAGATTGTAAACCTAAATGAAGTTATTTTTGAATCGGTGTACGAAACATAAAATCGTCCAAATTCGACCTAGGAAGCCATGAAGTCGCACAACTTGCTCTCCCTACTTCATTCTTGCAAGACACACAAAATGTAAAGAGCCAATAGTTGACTCTTCTCAACCACATGTTATGACTTCTACTAAATACTTAAATATTCAAAGAAAAAATATTTTAGACAAGGTAATGAGAGAAGGGAAAAAAAAACAAGTTAAAATAGTAACAAATTTGGGAATTGTAGGACATAGAGTAGTTATCAGAATTGTTAAAAAGTGCATTGTAACACAATTTACTATAGCTTGGACTTCAATAACTATTAAGGAGGTCTCTCATAGATTTCACCAAAACTTTCAAATAGGCTTACAAATAGATTCGCACAAGTACATGGGTGTTAATCTTGGATGCATAACTTTGGTTCAACAAAAGGCTAAGCATTGGGCACAACTAAGCAACAAACAAGAGGGTGTTGAGTAACAAGGTTGCTACCTTTTTATGACTAAATATGAGAAATACATATGGTCACCATCAAGACTAACACTAAAGGAAAACATGATCTAGGATCACCAAAGCTAGAACCAAAGTAGAACCACCTCAAGAACATGGAAAAAAATTCATGAAGGCCAACATGCACTTCAAGAACACAAAAAACTCAACCAAAATGTTGAGACACCTTGGAAACACCTAGAAGACCAAAAGACCAAAATAGATTAAATCAATAATGGAGCTTTGAACTCAGAGTTTCAAAAACATGTCTAGATTACCATAATACGTTATAGTAACATTAGAACTTTGAGGTTAGAACATGTTTAGAAGACCATTGCAAGTTACACAATGATGAAACTTTGAAGTGAAAGTTTCAAGAACATGCCCAAAAAATCATTGTTGGTCACAACAATGATGATATTTTGAAGTGAAAGTTTCAAGAACATGTCCGTACAACTAGAATAGTCTACATCAATGGGCATGCAGCTTAGGTGCATATTCTTCTTGGTGATGCAAATTCACCTTTTCCTACTGACATGTTCCTAGTGATGCACATTTTTTTCATGATGTTCTCTTCTTCTTGATGACACGTTGCTTGCTTGTGATGTGCTTCTTCTTGTGACACACACAACAAACCCATCTCTTTACGGTGATGACCTTGTTTCAAACCACATGACTATCACTTCTTGGTGACAAACATCCAAGAAAACCAATGCTTCTTCTTGATGACGAATTTCCAAAAGAATCGATGCTTCCTAATGATGAACATCAAAGAAAACCAACACCCACATGTCGTGCCTCTTCTTGGTAACGAATGTCCAAGAAAACTTGTGCCCACAAAACTCCGGCTGGTTTGGGGAATAGGGGTTTCAAAACCATAACCTTTGATTTTTAGCCCTAGTTTTTGTGAAAATCCTAGCCACATGTTCAACATTGAATGGTCATTTGGAAAGTAATGGTTGTTGAGACTTTCATCTATTCTAATGATGAGGATAGAAGATGTCCATCAATGAGGATATCATTTTTTGGTTTTAGGTGAGCAAGCAAACTCTCATGGGCTCTCATGTGTTTGAAGCCTTTTTTTTCTTTCATTTTTTATCACCAGATCTTTAGAGGGGCATAACTTGCTCAATTTTGACTTGATTTAAGCAACTTCAAGGACGATGGGTGCACCCTCTATTCCTCCACACTTTATCTTCAAACACCAAAAACAAAGGAGGCAGATTGATAGATCTAGAGCTGACTGACACACTAAGCGTTCAGTCACCAGCCTGTTTACCCCAATCCTGCAGTTGCACTAATATACTTTTACCTTTTAGGACATGTGGCCAACTTATAGCTATTGTAAATCAAAAGGCTAAATTATTATTTTTCAAAACAAGTGATGCCATTTGTCTACATACTTGGCTTTGAATATTTCATCAAAATTTCACACCCCCTCCCTCCCCCCAACCTTAATCTCTATCTCTTACATACATTAGCTTTCTATCCATAGCTTGCAAAAACATTTGTCTTTCTTTTGTGCCATCCATCCATCCTCATCATTCACATTTCATCGAAAGCGGAAGACAAGAAGTCATGGCTGGCTGTCGCCATGAGATGTTCACATTTTGGGCTGACTGATTATGCTGATGAAAGATTGGAGGTCAGACAAACCTCTTTGTGCCCATACCCGTCAATTGTTATGTGACCTTGGATTCTCATGAGGTCACTCACACAAACCTTTTCGTGCTGATACCATCAATTGTTATGTGACCTTCAATTCTCATTCATGTGAAGTCACACAAACCTTTTTGCGCTGATACCATCAATTCTCATTCATGTGAGGTCACACAAACCTCTTTTTGCCAATAACATCAATTGTTATGTGACCTTCGATTCTCATTCACGTGAGGTCACACAACTTTTTGTGCCCATACAGTCAATTGCTATGTGACCTTCAAATCTCTTCGTTGAGGTCAAACTTTATCAAGGCATATACATAAGTAAGCAACCAATTGGGAACTTGACACAAATTGTGCTTTTAACTAACTATTTACATTCTCAAAATAAGGGGCTAGGATGAAGTGGTACCTTTTTTTTGAAAAATTAAAAAAAGGAAGAAAAAGCATAACAAATTTCTATTCATGTGACCTATGGTGTTCATTCGAGGGGACCAGCCATCCGTCATATTACCACCCAATATGGCAGTATTACTAGATCAGTTAGCCTAATGGTCAAACTTTTTTTTCTTTTGACTTAACAAATTGAAAAATACGTGCATGGTTTGAATGAACAAACTTCTTAAAGAAAGCCCATCTCTCACTCGCTCAAGTTTGAGACTCAATGTTTTTCTTTTCAATTTTTGATTTCACAAAAGGGAAAAAAATTTTTGGCTGAAAAGACACGTTTTATGGCAAAGGAAAAATAGTTTAAATTGAGAAAACATAATCTTCCCAATGTTGCAAGAATTCACAAAAATTACAAAAGTTTGCCACAAAAATAGAATAAAAATCCTTGACAAGATTTAAACTTTAAAATAAACTTAGACTTACATGGAAAGTGCAAAAGATAAATGTGATTCTCAAGGGTGATTTGTAGACCACCCACAAGTTTTTACTTCATTCTTTTCACTTAAACTTTCATGGAGAGTGCAAAATTAAGACAAGTGTGATTCTTGAGGGCAATTCGATGCCACCCACGAGTTCACCTTATGTACGTCATAAAGAGATGTTCGCATACGTAATAAAATGGGCTTTGGCATACGTCATAAGAAGTTTCTTCAGTTTTTGATGACCACATGTGCTTTCTTTTTTTGTCTTTTATGAGAAATGAAAGGATTGAAAGTCATGGTGGTGATTGCTCAAAATTCTTTAGTACCCACAAAACAGAAAAGAAAAGTTGACATTATTTTTTTTTATAGTACAATAAAAAAATAGTAGTTTGTAGTTGACTAAAATATCACCCTTCTTACCTTGTGTGAGTGAGCCTTCATGACGAAGAGAGTTCCAGAGACAAAATTGACCAAACGAAAACAAGAAATGAGAGATGAAAACACACACACAAACACTTGTGAACAAAATTGTTGACACCCAATGAAACCAAATCTAAAAAATGAATTCCATCAAAGATTTCAAATGAATGACAATCCCCACATCAGCAACAATTAGCCATACTTTCCATCACTTTTGGTGGGGTGTGTGTGCATGAGAACTCCTTCCCCTCCCACTCCACTTTTTTTTAAAAAAGCATTGGGCAACAAACAGCCCAACAATCCATACACACAAGAAAAATAATGTTAAAAAATCTCTTCACCTTTTGATTTTTTTTCTTGAAAGAAACAAATTGGATAAGTATCTGGATTCTTATGTGCATACATTTGCTTACGTGTGTTGTACATCTGTATGGCCAATTGGAATGAAAAAAGCACCAAAGGTATTAAATAAGTATAAATTGTTCCAAACATGCAGGTCGTTCAACAAACAAACCGACATCAAAGATAACTTCTATGATTCAAAACACCAAAACTGACCCTACTCCAACATCAACATTGTAATCAACACACCCAATTCAAGACATAAAACATTCAAACCATTCTTTCTCAAAGAGGGACATTGTGTTAAACAAACACCCAACTCAAGAGTAATAACACCAAAACCAACCCTACTACTCAAGGAGGGGCATCCTTTGGAACAAACACCCAACAAACACCCAAATCAAGAGTAATAACACCAAAACCAACCCTACTAACTTAACTCAAGGAGGGACATCCTTTGGAACAAACACCCAACTCAAGATTAATGACTCCAAAACCAACCCTACTTGGAGAGGGACATTGTTTTCAACAAACACCCAACTCAAGATTAACAACACCAAAACCACCCATACTCAAAGGGGACATCATTTGCAACAAATACCCATACACCCAACTCAAAATTAACAATACCAATGCATCAAAACACATGCAAAGTTGACAATACTTGAAAATCAGGTAAACCAGGTAAATGACTAAGTAGGCTAACAAGAACCCACAATTTAGCAAACCCATGTGAAGCTGTAGTATAAAAGAGTTGCTTAAAAAGGATTTTTTTCACTCAAAAATTGGGAAAACCTGCCCTCTAAAATTCTTATCCCAAAACAGCTAATTCACACAAGCCATGGCATGTATGCATATCGATTAAATGGGTCACTTTACAAGAGAGTTTTATGCCTTGCATGCATACAATCTTTACAAACATTTGAAGTTCTCAAAAGATGTCACCACCCACTCCCTTCTCTTCTTTATGAATTGCAGGAAATGGGTTTGTTGTTCAGGCATTGGAACACTGCATTACAGAAAGGAGATATGATTTTGACTCTGAAATCCTAACCCTAAACTTCCCCCCCTTCAAAGAGAGGGAAACCAACTCTACTCTACTCTACTAACTTGCATTTTTTCTAATCATTCCCATCTAGTCCCAACCGCCTATTTTATGGTAAATTTTTCACTCACAACCTGTTCTGAAGACCTACTTTTTTTCTTTGCAATTTATACAAGAGACTTAAAAAAAAGGTGACCACAAGCTGCTGCGCTCTGTGCCCTAATTACAATCGCCATGTCCACCCTCACAATCCTTCAACATCATGCCGCTCCCATCAATTACAGTGGCGTTGTGGTGGTAATATTAGTCGTGCACTTTGTAAAAAACAGGGGAAGCAAATCTGGATCGTTCACTGCTGTGGCTTTTGAATCCTTCGACATGCCATTCTTTTTTATAAAATTGAACAACAGAACCAACCCAAAGCAAATTGATTTCATAATCCACCACCAGCCACACTAATAATAATTTCCCCCTTTCTTTTTCCTCCTGCTTCCTTCATTATTGCTACTCTCGGGGTCGTGCAGACCACAGGGAGCTGAGTGCTCGCAAACGTGCAAAGTAATCACCCATTGCAAGAAGACCTCGCGCTGCTTGACGGGTTGTCAAGATCCGATGCATTTGTTGCAAAGCCTGCTGCCGCAAACTATCCGCCTACCATCATGGCCAGCCCCACCCCAAGCTCAACAGAGTCATTCACAATAGAAAGAAAATAAGGGGAACGAAAGAGAGAAGAGCCAAAACAAGGATCTCTTTCCTTCAAGAGAACCATGAACTGCAAAGGGTGTAAAACAATGGATCTATTTCCTTCAAGAGAACCATGAGCTGCAAAGGGCATAAATTCATTGACTGTTATATAACTACCTGTCGCACAAAAGACTCAAGTGTGCCCAGTTTACCCATCGCCATTGCCATCTGGCCCATGTAATTTGCCACATTGGGTGATGAGCCCAACAAGCCACCAGCAACCGTATCTGCAAGTGATTGCTGTAAAGCTTCCATTCCTTGTGAAAGTGCATCCTCTGCCTGCTGTGATGACTGTTGCAAGTTACAGATTCCAAGTAGTTGTTGCTCTGTCAATGGCTCAATTTGTGGTATCAAAATCTGCAGACTCCCAAAAAACAAACCCAAACCCAATTTGCTTTCTGAAAAAATGAAATTATATTATGTAATTTTTGTTACAGCTACTTACAGTTGAAAAAATGAACTAGGTACCTACCTGCTTTTCTTCCACCTTGCTTGGTGGTCAGGCTATGACAAGTAAGACAAGACAAAATTTGGAGCTGGAAAAAAATCAGCACTAAATTATGCTTGTAATCAACAGCATTCAGCAACTATTTTCTATTTTTTTCCCATAATGCACCTTGAGGAGTTCAGAAGGTCGAAAACCACCCATCCACATAAAGCAGCGCTCAGCTGGTGTTCGCCACATTCCTGATACCAGGTGGAACACATCTGCTTTAGCAGCAACAGCCTTGAGGCGGAAGATATCATCATAATGTGCCATTCCCCCATCTACGAGCAAGCGTAACTCATTGTCAGCCACATGCGCATGCAATGCCGCACGAAGTTCGCACATCTGTCGATGTTGCTCTTCCACCCATCTTCCATATTCCATATCGAATGCAGCCGCTCCTGCCCACATAACCCATCACAAATACTTGAGATTTATATTGCACACCTTGACTGTCGCCATGCATACAAGGGGAATGTACATTCAATTACAGAACTGCCCAAAACACAGGAATCTCATACAACAGATCATAAAAAGTGGGTAACTCAAATGTACCTGGATTCAATGTGGTGACATTCACGCCATTTGTGCCACCACCAGAATGAGGATTCTGATCAATACCATACCCACCCCCACCCATGTAAAGACCCTGAAGCCACAAAACCTCCAGGGGTGGCTTTTCTCTTCTCAGACTCATACAGCTGAAAAATACCTTGGAAAGAAGGGACTTATGGAAACAAGTAGGGCACTACTACACCTCCTCCACAGAGTAGAGAATTGTGAAAGATGGAGAAAAACTCACTTGCTGCCGAGCTCTTTGAAGCTCCTGCTCAAGTTGATTCAACTTGATTCGGCTTGATTCAAGTTGTTGTACATATGCCTAACTCACCCAAGAAGAACAACTCCCCATGTTTGTCAATTCCCATAATCTTGATCCATGAAATGAACCATCCTAAGCTCCCAAAAAACACACACGACTTATTTATTAGTTTGCTGTGAATTAAGTTTCTGAAAACAACGAATTTCACTATGTTGTGGTGGAACATGGGAATTGGAAGAAGTAATAATAAGAATAATCACCTTCTTTCGAAGCCGACTTTTGCGTGCAGCTTCACGATTTTGAGCAAGCCGTCTGAGAGCCTGCACACCAAGAATAACATAGAATTACAAAGAGCTTCAAAAATGGCTCCATTTCAAACTAGCACACACAAATTACATAACAGATAGCAGAATTCTCAGCTTCCTGCCCCTGTGCATAAAAAAAATGGGAGGGATGGAAAATGTCGATTGCCAAACCTTGGAGTCACCATTTCTTGTTGCTTCATGGTCAGACGTAGTTGAAACAACTGTTGCACCATGATGTCCATCATCCAGCTGCAACACAACAATCCAAAAAATGATCAATGGAATAGAAAATAAGCAAGCAAATACTTTTGTGACAGAACCCAATATGGTGAGTGCCTAAATGAGTTTGCACAACTTGAAATGACAATTTTTT
>Ga0209611_10005659_pt1 | contig 20808 bp, 6 predicted proteins | sample S1TSphgellanicum_3_FD_187693 | JGI IMG/M metagenome (GOLD analysis project Ga0209611, IMG submission 187693) | Host-associated microbial communities from peat moss isolated from Minnesota, USA - S1T2_Fc - Sphagnum magellanicum MG (SPAdes) (version 2) | ecosystem: Host-associated > Plants > Peat...
AAAATAGTGCACACAATAGAAAAAGTCAAACACTAAAAGGTAGAGGAAATGAACCTTAACTTGTGCATTTTCAATTTCAAAAGTTGACCAATAGTATTTCAAATAATATGTTTTGTGCCATGTTGCTAGGGAGTCTTGAGCTCTTTGGTCTTACGGTTCTTGGGGATACTTTTAACATAATTGTGCCCATCGCCAAAATTGATTAATATATTTATGGACTATTGCCATTTGAGCAACATCACAAAATTGACAAAAAAAAAACAATTAATATGATGTAGGTATCTTTTATGCATAATTTACAAAACTAAAAAGTTTATGGATTTGTAAAGTGAACTCATGGATTTTCACCCCTTGATAACAAGATTTTGTATGGATTTTATATGGATTTCATGGTATATAGTTGATTATGGTATATGGTATACAAATATAATTTAATCGTATAATAAATATATGAATCATGTCCTCTTGAAATTGGATCTAGATCTTTTTGATAACATGTCGAAATAGTCTTGGATTGATTTGGTAAATTGTATGTTGCTCTTTCCATTCAATTTTTCCAACATTTGCAAAATTTCTTGCATTCCTGGTCTTTTCTTTGGGTCTTCCTATAAGAAACAAATGTCATGAAAGTTAGATGTTTATTAATTAATTGTTATACATTGCAATCAAACTATGACAAAACATGCTCCAATAAATGGGACCATATGTTCATGCTTCAATATTCAATGACAAGATCTGAACATATTTTTCAAAAACAAATGTTAAAAGCAACCTATGTATTTATTCAACAACATCATTTTATTGACATTGAAAATAGGATATTTGTTGACTATATATATCAAACATGAAAATGATTTAAAAGAATTCCAAGTGAAATATGGTTTCTTGAATGTACAATTTACATGTGTAAAATTTTTTAGGAAGTTTTACATGTTTATAGAATAATCCAATTTTATTCATTTCAAATTGTTTTAACTATTCCATTAACCCACGATTTTAGGTTTTTGAAATTCACTTGACCACAAATTGAATGACAAACATAAAAGATTTGGCAGGAAAATTACCTGGATGCATTCAAGGGAAATTTGCAAAAATAATTTGGCTTCATCATTGTTAAACCCCACAATTGAATTTTTAATTATAACATTGAAAATTTGTTGAAATCCATTTTCTTCCACATGAATTTTTCGTGCCCATTGGATAAATTTGCGAATTTTACTCCTATCCAAAGTAAATCGTGATCCTTTCACAAGTTCAATCAATAATACTCCAAAGCTATACACATCACACTTTGGCGACACATGTCTTTGTTTTGATTCTGGTAGAATCTCTGGTGCCATATATCCAAATGATCCTGGTGTGGAAGTTGAAGCCAGTGTAATATTCTGAATTTTAATTTGCCAAACAACATAATTCAATCATTTCAATTGGTTTTGCATCATTGAATATACATGTTGAAATTCATAAAATCCACATTGAAGGTAACACAATACCAAATTTAAACCTTAATTTATTTTTTAATTTAGTTTCAATCAAAAAAATTTCAAAAATTGAATCAATATTTGTGTAGATATAATGTGCATGGACATAATTAATCAAAGAATAAAATATGAAGGCACATACCACATTTTCATTGGTGCCTTTTTGAATTTTGGCCAACCCAAAATCAGCCAATTTTGGGGTGTAATCCTTATCCAAAAGGATGTTTCCTGGTTTGATGTCAAGATGAATAATGGTTGGATTACATTTGTGATGTAAGTATGCTAATCCTTGAGCAACTCCTATAATTATGGACACTCGTTTGTTCCAATTCAAAAGCTTGTCACGGGAGAGCCATTGATCGAGAGATTTATTTGACATGTATTCATACACCAACATGTGGTCTAACCCATGAATACAATAGCCCAAAAGTCGAACCAAATTGATATGTTGAGTTAACCCCAAAGTGCACACTTCTGACGTGAAAGATTTTTTTGCACCTTCATTGTAAGAGCCATTCCAATTTAAAATTTTAATCGCAATCTTTATGCCTTTCCAACGACTTTCGTACACTTCTCCAAATAATCCTCTCCCCAAAAATCTCCCAAAATTCAATTCATCATATGCGAAAAGTCGAATACTCGAATTGGATTGCAAGGACTCTATCATAGGTTGGTACTCAGTCAACATCCATTTCAACCAATTTTGAGTTTGTAATATGAAATGATTATTTGGTTCAAGAACATGAACTTTTTCCATAGTCTCCAATGCGATTCGATAATTATTTAAACTCCAATTTGTGTAGGCATGAGTTATTAAAGTGAATGCATGGTTTGGTTCAAGAACATCAGCCTTGTCAAGGTCCACCAAAGCTTTTTGATAGTCCTTTAACAGCCTTTTGACATCCCCACGACTTCGCAAAGTGAATGCATTGTTTGGTTCAAGAACATCAGCCTTGTCAAGGTCCTCCAAGGCTCCTTGATAGTCATTCAACATCTTTTTGACATCTCCACGACTTCGCAAAGTGAATGCATCGTTTGGTTCAAAAACATCAACCTTGTCAAGGTCCTCCAAGGCTCCTTGATAGTCGTCCAACATCTTTTTGACATCTCCACGGGTTTGCAAAGTGCATGCATGGTTTGGTTCAAGAACATCAGCCTTGTCAAGGTCTTCCAAGGCTCCTTGATAGTCCTTCAACAACCTTTTGACATCTCCACGGGTTTGCAAAGTGAATGCATGGTTTGGTTCAAGAACATCAGCCTTGTCAAGGTTTTCCAAGGCTCCTTGATAATCATCCAACAACCTTTTGACATTTCCACGTCTTCGCAAAGTGCGTGCATTGTTTAATTCAAGAACATCAGCCTTGTCAAGGTCCTCCAAGGCTCCTTGATAGTCCCTCGACAACCTTTTGACATCTCCACGTTTTCGCAAAGTGCATGCATTGTTTGGTTCAAGAACATGAGCCTTGTCAAGGTTTTCCAAAGCTCCTTGATAGTCCTTCAACAGCCTTTTGACATTTCCACGGGTTTGCAAAGTGAATGTATGGTGTGGTTCAAGAACATCAGCCTTGTCAAGGTCTTCCGATGCTCCTTGATAGTCCTTCAACTTGATTTTGACATCTCCACGTCTTCGCAAAGTGCATGCATGGTTTGGTTCAAGAACATCAGCTTTGTCAAGGTCTTCCAAGGCTCCTTGATAGTCCTTCAACAACCTTTTGACATCTCCACGGGTTTGCAAAGTGAATGCATGGTTTGGTTCAAGAACATCAGCCTTGTCAAGGTCCTCTAAGGCTCCTTGATAGTCATCCAACAACCTTTTGACATTTCCACGTCTTCGCAAAGTGCATGCATTGTTTGGTTCAAGAACATCAACCTTGTCAAGGTCCTCCAAGGCTCCTGGATAGTCCTCTAACAACCTTTTGACATCTCCACAGGTTTGCAAAGTGAATGCATGGTTTGGTTCAAGAACATCAGCCTTGTCAAGGTCCTCCAAGGCTCCTTGATAGTCCCTCAACAACCTCTTGACCTCTCCACGAGTTTGCAAAGTGAATGCATGGTGTGGTTCTAGAACATGAGCCTTGTCAAGGTCCTCCAAGGCTCCTTGATAGTCCTCCAACAACCTTTTGACATCTCCACGGGTTTGCAAAGTGAATGCATGGTTTGGTTCAAGAACATCAACCTTGTCAAGGTCCTCCAAGGCTCCTTGATAGTCATCCAACATCTTTTTGACATCTCCACGCCATCGCAAAGTGAATGCATGGTTTGGTTCAAGAACATCAACCTTGTCAAGGTCCTCCAAGGCTCCTTGATAGTCATCCAACAACCTTTTGACATCTCCACGTCTTCGCAAAGTGCATGCATGGTTTGGTTCAAGAACATCAGCCTTGTCAAGGTCCTGCAAGGCTCCTTGATAGTCCTTCAACAACCTTTTGACATCTCCACGGGTTTGCAAAGTGAATGCATGGTTTGGTTCAAGAACATCGGCCTTGTCAAGGTCCTCCAAGGCTCCTTGATGGTCCTTCAACGACCTTTTGACCTCTCCACGGGTTTGCAAAGTGAATGCATGGTTTGGTTCAAGAACATGAGCCTTGTCAAGGTCCTCCAAGGCTCCTTGATAGTCCTTCAACAACCTTTTGACATCTCCATGGGTTTGCAAAATGAATGCATGGTTTGTTTCAAGAACATCAGCCTTGTCAAGGTCCTCCAAGGCTCCTAGATAGTCATCCAACATGGTTTTGACACTTCCATGGCTTTGCAAAGTGAATGCATGGTTTGGTTCAAGAACATCAGCCTTGTCAAGGTCCTCCAAGGCTCCTTGATAGTCCTTCAACAATCTTTTGACATCTCCACGACTTCGCAAAATGAATGCATTGTTTGGTTCAAGAACATCAGCCTTGTCAAGATCCTCCAAGGCTCCTTGATAGTCATCCGACATGGTTTTGACACTTCCACGGCTTTGCAAAGTGGATGCATCGTTTGGTTCAAAAACATTAGCCTGGTCAAAGTCCTCCAAGGCTCCTTGATAGTCCTTCAACTTCTGTTTGACATTTCCATGGCTTTACAAAGTGAATGCATTGTTTGGTTCAAGAAAATCAACCTTGTTAGGTCCTTCAAGGCTCCTTCATAATCGTTCAACATCTTTTTGACATCTCCACGCCTTTGCAAAATGATTGCATTGTTTGATTCAACAACATCAATGTTGTTAAGGTCTTGCAAGGCTCCTTAATAGTCATCTAACACCTTTTTGACATTTCACGACTTTGCAAAGTGATTGCATTGTTGGATTCAAGAACATGAGCGTTGTCAATGTCCTGCAAATCTCTTTGATAATCATCCAATATGCTTTTGAATGAAATTCATGATTTTTGATTGTTGCAAAACTATTTGGAATAGTTGGATGAAACTTTTTAATGTAACCCCATTTGAAACCTAGGAATGTTGTGTTCATGTTTTAATTATTCGCTATTTGAACTTTGAAACAAATTGCACTCCTTACAACCTTCATACCATTCAATAGAAACACAAACTTAGTTTTGACATTACAAGACATATTGAGTTCAAGATGATAAATGTTAGAATGTGAGGCACATACTTACAAGTTTTGGGAAATTGCCAAAAAGGTGGCACTTGAATGACCTTGATAATTCTTGTTGTCCTTTCACAATAGTTCTTAGCCCGATGAAATGCATGCGAGGACTGTTGCAAAGAAGAGGATCAAATTAACCCACTCGAATAGAGAATCATAATAGATGAACCTTTATGCAAATTTGAGCCATTTTGCATGGTATTGTTATTGTTTTAAAGGACATGGAACCAAAGTTTTAGACATACTAGGGTTGACCATAAAAACATGAAGGTATGTGAGACGCACTTACATATGGCAATTGGATGATGAATACTCTTCTTGTTGCATTGAGCCATCAAGCCCTCTAAACGCATCTGATGCTGGCAATAGGGGAACAAATGAACCAACCTTGATAGAAATTTGGAGCAAGCACCTTGATGCAAATCTAAGCCAAGGGAGAAGTAATTTGTTGGATTCCTTCCATTTATGCTAGACCGGTGAAGAAGGTCTGGTTTTGAAGAAAGGATGCAAGGGATCATCTAGATGCAAATCGGAGCCAAGGGTGAACTGGTCCATGGGGTTCCCTGCATTTAGGTAGACCCATGAACACGACTTGGAAGGTGGTTATGAAGAGAGGTTGAGAAAAAGGATGCAACTGGTCCTTCTAGGATGGTGCACGCCGTGTGGCAGCAAAGACAATTGAGGCTGGTTAAAGTTTTCTGTAGTACCTACTCAGAACTTTACTCTGGAATATATTATTGCAAGTCCATACTTTGCTGACTTTTTCTCTGGTTGTTGTGTGCTTTCACGCTGTTCAAGATTGGAAGTTTTTTATAAAGTTATGCGTGCGTCCTGGACACTGAATGAACTTGCTCTGATCACTGAAATATTTGGCGTTTAGAAAATGAAGGCAAGTGGTCCATCATTGATGGACTGGTTGGTGCCCACCATGTGTGTGTCAGCAGAGAAAATTGAGGCCAGTTAGAGTTGGTTTCCCGGACTACTTTGTGTGAACTTTCCTCTTACATAAATGATGTCAATTTGTCCAACTTTTTCTCCCTTGATTATTACACCTGCTGGGAAACATTGTAAATAATTTGAGTTTCCCATAAAGTCATGGCACATGCAAACCTCAGAGTTTCGCATGCATAGGTGCTAGCCTAGACTTGAAATTTTTGTTGACCTTGCAAGCCTACCAAGAAGGCGAGGATATTGTGTTTAGATTCATTATAGAGTATAGCAGCTTAAGGGATTTTGGCCTCCTAGGTAATAAAGAGGTCTATTTTATAATATGAAGATTTTTGAAAGATGATATTTTGGCTTGTGTTCAAACTTGAGATTAGTTATTATAGAGTTATAATATCTCGAAGGATTTTGGTTTCTTTTAGAGGATTCTTTGAAGATTATAATTTTTGCATGGTGAAATATTTGAGTTTTCATAATTCTTCTTTTGCATTAAGATACTTTTTAATGTAAATGGCAAGGGCACAGTGTGACAAACCCCTTGTTACGATCAGTAAAGTTTTTAGCCTTTACAAAATGGATGCACTGGGTCATTGCTTGATGATGCACACAGCCTGCAACTGCACATGTCAGCAGAGAAAAGTGCGTCTGCAGTTGTGCTTCCAATAAACACAAAAAATTTGGCGAATTCTTTCACTCTTTTCAAAAATGGTGAATTTTCTCCAAAAAATGCAATAAGTCACAAAATATTCTAAATATGAAAACTAGTAAATATAGTTATCCTTCCATAGTTTTGGCTACATATGGAAAATCAAACTCAGAAATAGGGTGATTTTCTCACTTCTGGCAATTAAAACCCTGAAAAAACTTTCAATTTCAATTTTTAAAATATCTTTTCAAAAAAGTCGGACCAAAAAAAAAAGGGTTGATGCAAATAAAGATGCATAGTTACTCTCCACATGCCACAGGTTTCTGCCTACTTGGGCATGAAGATTTCTTGGTGCTAAAAATAACTTTCTCCAAATCTCAAGGGTGAGCCATTTAAACATCAACAAGCCGACAATTATTTTTCATGGTTGTGCTAACATGGCTTGGATAACAAAGGGCTCCAGAGGTACTCTTTTGGTTTTGCCTGCTTTTTACAGTGACATTGCAATGGGCGCATGCATGCATCATCTATTTCAAGGCGAGCCTTTACTAATGGTGAAGCTTCTTCGAAGCTAAGTGTTCTTTCTAGTGTACCTCCCCTCCCACATAGTCCATTATGCCAGGCAGCCAGCACTAGGTGCCAGTTATGGCCCGCCCTACTGGGCTCGCCTTTCAGCTCACTAGGAGCCATTACTGGCACCCAGTGCTGGGTCAGTAGTACATAATGCCCTCGGTATGGGGGGAAGAACCCTGCCCTCTGGGATGGGGATCCTAGAGCATCTTCAACGGGGCTCAGTATGTGACTCCAGACAGTAAAATTTATTGCCAAAGGGTCAAAATGTGCCAGTTTAGCTCAAGAAATTGCCCTGGCTGGTAAAAGGCGCACCAAAGGTGTGCAACTCCAAAAACGAGTGTAATAAATTGGACCTGACTGAGGCCCAGTATTTTTCTAATTGGTCGAACATTCAAATCTGGATTAGTCAGAACGAGTTGAAAGCTAACTGGGCCTGAGTTTGAAAACCAGAACTGGAACTTAGTTTGTAGGACCCGCCGAGTACATGGACCCAAAGTACCGGTTCCAATCTCATGTGGAACCAGAACTGGAGACAGTTCTAATTTATTCTTTCTTTAGAACCCAAAAAAGTTCTTCATTAAAAAATAAAAATAAAGAGGACCTTTTTTACTCATTCAAAAAAGGGGTTTAAAATCCTATATAACCCTACCTACCTACTTGTTATTTCCCACCTACCGTCCTACATCCTTACATACCCACCTATCTACTATTTCCCACCTACCATCTGAAATTTCTACCTACCTACCCACTTACCTACCTATTTACCTATCCCTCTACCTACCAAGCATCATGCAACCTACCTACTAACTACCTAACATTTTTACTTACCTACACAATTAATGATGTGAAATAAATAAGTGAAATAAAAAACTTGACAAGTTTTGTCAATTTTGGAAGGTGTAGTCCATTGGTAAGGACTTGGGTTATCATTGGGGAAGTGAGGGGTTCAATTTCTAATACTTGTAACTTATATACATGTTTAAATGGTTAAAGTAAAGTAGGTTAAGTTAGGAATGTTAGATAGAATAAGTTAAGTTAAGTGGGCTAGCCTCAAATGTGCCATGTGTCATCTAAGAGTATAGTCATGGGCATTGATTTAAGGTTAGGTCATGAAACCAACATAGTTGTAAATGGAACTATTGGTTTATAGTCGATTTCGACAAATCATCAACGGCTAATGCAACACCATGTGTACAACCATTTTGATGTTAATTAAGGTTAGGGGTTAGTGATAGCCATGTTGCTTCATTCCATGTGTCAACAATGTGTGTTTAGTTGATCTATTTTTAAAATTTTGGGTTTGGTGCATCGTACTCACAACTACAACTAGGGGTATGTAGTTGCAAATGATGGCATATCGACCGACCCACAAGACACCATGTGTAAGTTCATTTTCAAATTAATTAGGGTTAGGGTTTGGCTTCATATTGCCACGTGTCAAGTAGGGGTGACTTCATATTGAATGGTTTTATTGCCATGTGTATGGTAGGATTTAATTACTTATGTGATAATTAAGGTTAAGGTTGCATGATGAAGGTTACATCAAGTTAGTCATTTTTGCAACTAGGTGTGGGGTAGTTGCAACAATTATTAATCAATTTACCTACCACATGAAGGGCTTGTAAGATTTTTCGAATTTAGGTTTTTTGAACATAGGGGTTAGGGCAACCAAATAAGTTGTAATCTTATGCTATTGGGCTTGAGTGCGCCATGAGTTTAATTATATGTATTAGGTTTTTTTCTACATGTCTTATAGGTGCCATTGGTTAATTGCTATTATAGCAAGGCCAAAGGATTTAAGGTTAGGGTATTTGTTGTGGTTACATTTGCAACTAGTTTGAAGTTACCCTAGTTATTCATATTTTAAGGTTATTTTTTTTCAATCCTAGTTTGTTGGAGCTAAAATTGGTTTCTTTACTTGCTAGAGAGGTATAAAACACTTGCATCCATCATGCAAAATTTACATTACTTTGCATATGACCAACCCAACTAGATTGCACATTACAAATGTTCAAATTTATAGCATTCATGTCATCAATGTTACTAATTGGTATAACAAATTCCATGTTTTCTAGTATCTTAACTATGCAATGAATGTCTATCACAAATGAAAGTTCAAGAGTGTCAACAAATTACACACATTGGGTCGTTACCCTACCCCAAAAATTTGCCATCATCCTGAACAAATACCACCAAAGAAAGCCAATAACCCACTTGGCTACATGTTATCCCTTGCAACTTGGCATTATAATTCAGCACTTAGTGGCACTTCTACATGAATTGGCCTTCCCAAACAAGATTACTACCCATCACATCTTTGAGTTATAATTGTGGGGTGTCATCGTTCAAATCAAGCACTTGTAAAGGAGTGTCACCCTTTCCTTCATGTATCTTTCAAAGCTGGAATCAAAATCATGATTGAGGAACAAGTTTCCCATGGTGGACACATCCATCTCCTCCTATGCCTAAAATTAAACCTTTCCCGACAATCTTTGTTTCATGGTCAGGGTTGCATAGGAGAATGAATCCCCTATTTTAAACTACATATCACAACAAAAACATCCATGAAATTTTATTAACCTCCAAAGACAAGCATTAAGGAAGTTGCCTAGATGTAAACACAAACATGTCCTATTTAAGCAAGGGTTTAAGGTTTCACTTGTTGCCATTATATCCCTCCTATTGCAAACACTTGCTTTGGAGCAACATACCATTGCCTAGTGGTTACACTTGACAAAGTCGTGGTTGTTGTCCTCTTCCTACCTTTCTACCAACCGCCACGCCCCAACATCCCCGCCCCCATCCCAGAACATGCCTAGAACCCCTTCAATTATAGGTTGTGATGTGTTAACTAAGGTTTCAACTAATTAGATTATAAGTTTTTTGTTGCCTTGATGCATGTAGTCATGGTGTGGTATGGCCAAAAACACTTGTAATTGTAACATGCTCGTTCACCCCATGAAGTAGTCACATAGTGCATACCTTGGAATGGCTGGCCTAATCAGCACGACTCTTTGTTGTGGCAACTATTGAGTGGCTCCCTACAACTTGCTTATCCACTCTTAAGATACCTACCATATGTCCCCCCTTTGCCACTAACACATAGTTGACAAAAGAACCTTGAGGTCTATCATCAACATGTCTTGCCACCATTTTTTTGTCACACATCCCATGGGCATGACCATCTAGTTGGTGGGGATTCAATGTGGTCTATTCAAACTATTGCAACATGGCCTTAAGGGTGCCATTTCTCACTATTAGACCATCAATTGGACAAGGATTGCCATTAATAATTGACCCACACATTTTTTCTTGAATGGGTGCAACAATTGGCAATTTTATTATTGTTGGCCTTTCCTCGAGCTATCTTAACAGCTTCTGCATGAGCTATTCATGGTCTCATTTAGCTTATCAATGCCTCGTGCATTTTCATTAGAAGCTTTTAGCACCTTTGCAACCTCCCCATTCACCTTTAGGAGCTTCCTTTATATGGTAGTGATATGAGAAGATAGACCACTAGATTGTGACCCTTGCCACATGAGTAGCTAGTCCCCAACATAGACTTTTGATATCTAACAACATTTTTCAATCCCTAGAAGTCAATTGTAGAACATTGACCCATGGTTAGCAATGACAGGTGCACTCATAGGTTTGCCAACATAGTTCGTTCCTACTGTAGCCATTTTTGACAACGATGGGCTTCATTGGTGTGCACTTCTTTGTCACATGTCAATTTCATGTTAGTTAGGCTCCCAAGTTGCATGGACAATGTTGTAGCCAACATAAAATATTGGACACATTTCACTAGGCCATGCATTAGACATTGAAAAACACATCATTGACCAACATCTTTTTTGCCCCTACCTTCCCATTGTGTCCATAGGTGCTAATGGTCATGACTCCACCTCTTACATTTGCCATGAATTTAGACTTTTTTTGTGCCTCCCATCTCTGCTAGTACCAAATAAATTTATCCATTTAGTTTGCTCGACTCCCATAGGACAATCTCGTTGCCCTCCTTTTGAGTACCTTTTTTTAAAACAACAACACTCCCCTTTCATGAAACACCCCACACAGTCCTTGAACCCTCGTGCTTTCAACTCATGGTTGGCATATTCAAACATTTCATCCATCTTTTTTTGAAGTTTTGCCATGTCCATTGGGTTTTGCTCACTCACCTTCACCACCGCTAAGTTTAGTAAACATGGTGCTAGCCCTTGTATTGCATTGTCCCATGCATTTTTCCCATCATAAGCACCATCTATTTTATTGTTTTTTGTCACCTCCACCTTATATGGTCGCAACCCCTTCTCTTGCCATTCTTCAACCTCATTCTTTTGAGTCCTTTTAGAACCTCGTTGTTGTGCTTTAAGGTTTGATTTTATCTTTTGTTGAGATTCCACATTAGCCTCTTTGAAGGTAGGGTTTGATGTAGGTGGGGAACCATCTACATCTTGTGCTTGATGGGTTACATGTTCATCTATGCCATGCCCACTAGCACATTGGTGTTGTATTTAAGGGCTACCCCAATTTCCTAATGCACAACAGTTGCAAAGACCTTCGTTCCTACAACTTGGCCCTTCACCCCAATTATGGTAACCTCCTTGCCATGCAATGCAATGAGTTGATGGCCCACAATGCCTAGAAGATAGTGGACCCATATTAACATGTCTCTATTAAGGATTGCATGATGGACCCCCATAACCTTGCATATTATGCCCACCTTGAAAGCCATCTCCTATGTTTGGTGTGGGCTACCAATCCAAACATCCCTTGATGATTTATCCATTCAAATTGTTTTTGAAGTTATTTCATATTAAGGGTTCTTTGACGTTGTGGCCTACTTTCAAGAATCCCATCACAACCCGGGAGCTAGAAACACCAAAATAGACCAAGATTGTTAATGTTATGTGGTTACATGCATATGGTTGTTGCCTTGGGGTAGATGCAAACTATGGTGGCTCATTTTTGTGATGAAATGGTGTTTTTTCCTTGGGTACCCTTTAATCAAATGCATGCGGTGATTAATATATCTTTAGATATAATGATTGGGACTTGGATCTAAATAACCAATTTCATTATGAAGAGAACTATGTGGTTATTTATTGATAAAAAATTCACTTGTTAATAGTAATGGACTTTTGAAGTCAAAATAAAGGACTGGTCATTTGACTAGAACATCACAAAATGGAAAAAAAATATTGATTCACATTCCAAATTTGTTATTAGGACTCCATATATAATGTAATACAAGATGATAAACTCATATGATAAATATTTTATTTGAAAAGCTTAATCGTTTGATAGTTAAGGTTTTTTGAATGGTTAAAATTTGACCATATTTTCATAAGTCCATATGAATTGTAATTTTTATTTGTTTTTAAATTTTTTTGTCCCTTGTAACAATCCAATTGAACCCTATGGTAGAGTCACATGGTTTGCACAAGGTTGTTTTGCCCAAGAAAGGCATTGAATATAGTTCAATTAGGGTGTTTAATGTCTTGCCATTTTTATTGTTGATTGCTATAAATAACCAATTTTATAACAATAAAAAAAAACCTTTACAAGAAGTCATTATTTATTGTTAAATCCCTTTTTGATGTTCACATTTTATGCTACCTCATAAAATTGAAATTAGAAATATTGTTATCCAATAAAAAAATTATTTTCAAATTTGAATTTTCAAATAAAACCACTCCAATAATATTCTGCCAAGAAAAAAACATTGTACTTGTGTTCAACATCTTTTTTTTGTTTGTTTAATGCAAAATTATTTCACACAATCACAAAAAGGTCATAGTTAGTGATTAGTTTTTGGTGGAATTCTGCCAAGTGGCGACCAAAAAAATGGGCATGTGATTTCAACAAAGGATTTATTGGAAACTTTTCAAAAAATTCACCAAATTTAAATAATGCATTACTATAAGTTTTCTATAACTAGGCATGATTTTTAAAATAACCTAATGTCCATCAAAGACAATTGCCATATAATGTGAATTAATCCCTGGGATCCTAGCTAGTATAGTGACCAAAGGATTTTGGAAAAAAAACCTTTCTCAACTTACGGATTTTTTTCTAGCAATGTTTTGAAAAAAATGTTAGAAAAATAGGGAAATAAAAAGTTAACTTTGCCATATGTAGACTCTCTAGGCTTACAAGTGGAAAAAAAGTGCAAAGTTTATGAAAGAAAATAAACTTTGGATTTCTTAAATGTTTTGTTACCAAAAAATAAATTTATTTTAAATATTTTATTTTGAGATTAAAATATTCTAAAAATATTTTAAAGCATTATTCAATATATGTATACATTAAATCGTAAAAATTGCGTGCTTTAAAAAAAATAAAAATTTGTGCTTGCCAAAATAGTATGCTATAACTAGCACCTTAAGGAAAATGTAAAAATTCAAGGACACATTTCAAATATGTTGAGTTTCCTTTGGAAATTGGAAATTGATTTAGTGCTACATTGAATAATTAATATAGGTTTGAAAAATTGTTGACGTGTTGGCAAATTGTGGTTGTAGGTGAAAGAAATTATCGACAAACTATGAACAATTGGAGATGGGAACTAGCAAGCACAACAAACCAAATGGACAACAAATAACGTATAGATTCCCAGAAGACAATGTTATTAGCGAATAAGGAAAAAAGTGAAAATTTGTTATATAATAATAATAATAATAATATTATTATTATTATTATTATTCAAAATTGGGGCTTTTTTAAATAGTAGAAAATGTGATATTGCCCACACATTAAAGATGTAGTTAAGTATAATGACATTACAAAAAATGTAAACTAATAACCATTGAAGTTATTAATTTCCTATTTATAATGTTTTGTACCTAACATTGGAAAGATGTTTTATTTATTAAAAAATCAAATGTCTATGTTTTTTCACATATAGGATTGTATTTCGTAATGATAAAATATCTTTTCAATACATCAAAGGAGATGTAGTTAAATATAATAACATTATAAAAATGTAAAGTAGTAGGCATTTAGGTATTAGTTTCATATTTATAATGTATTGTATTTAACAATGGAAAAATCATTTATATTTATAAAAAGATTGAATGCCTATGCTTATTAGCATATGGGGTTGTATTTCTTAATAATAAAACATTTCCCCAATACATCAAAAGAAAAAATAAATATTAATTTTACTTTAATTTAATTCAAATTTTGAATATTTGTTAAATTCATGTACATGATTTTTATTTTATTTTTTGTGTTAATAGATGGTTTGTCTATTGTGCATGTGGAGCCACATGTGGTTATGTTCACATGCTTATTATGTTCAGTTAGTTGTAATGGTCATGTGCAACTAGTTGATCATAATCAATTGAAGAAACATAAAACCACATTATGTCAAAGAGGATTAACATAAACACATGATGTGATGACATGTGTCAACAAGTATGATTTTCCAATTAGTTATCAAGGTAATTCTTTATTAGGTTGTTCCCAAAATAATGGTCTATTGATTTAAAAAGAAAAAAAATTAAATACTCTGAAAAAAATCATCTAATTGTTTGAAAGTGTGTAAAGATGTTGGTCCAAGCTATTCTTCAATTGAAGTCCTACGTATTCAAGATGTTATGAAAATCATACAAGAACAAAGGGAGCTTGGTTTTGATATACCAATATGTATCAAAGTAGTTGCAAAGGTAAAAAGAATGTTGTATTTTAAATAGGTCAGAAAAGGGTTTGACCAAGATGAAGAACTTAATAAAAATGTAGAACTTTTTGGTTTTATGCTTCTAATGGATGATGATGGTGTTGTGGCAATCATTTGTTATAAGGCTATTCTTGAAAAAGAAGTAACGAAATATGGTGATAAAGCTTTATGGCTTTTTTGAAATGGTGGTTATGTTGAAAGATTCAAATTGAAAAAATCTTCTTTGATAGCAATGTTTGGATGAAAATGGGCACAAGATTTTTGCAAATAAAATAATCGAACATGTATATTCATTTGAAATTATAATCACTTGTGATGATTTTTTTTATATTTTTGTTGCAACTATTCCAACAATAAATGAAACAAGTACACACACAATAATGGAGGAAATCAAGTTGATGGTGATGTTAAACCAATGGTAATTGAACTGAAATTATTGCTTCCAATTTAACAAATACATTTTTAAAAATTATTGTTCAACTTTTCCCAAAATGTGTTGATGAAGTGGAAAACCTTCACAAATCTAATCAAGGCTTAAGAAAAACTGGGAAAACCCCTTTCACAACTATGGTGATCATTGAAAATTATTTATATCTTCCACACATTGATGCAAATGATTCCAAATTCAGTTACATCATGTGGTTCCTTTCTAATAAGTATTTAATTTTTTTGATATACATTTCATTTCATCTAAAATAAAAATATAATTAATTGTATTAATTATATATCATGTGTGAGGACTTCATTTAAAGGATGAGGCATACAAGTTGAGGGGAAGTTTTTGCTTCCAAAATACAAGGTGTTTTTTTCACTCACAACATGATATTATACTTGGCAGACATTCTAATAAAATCTATCATGGAACTTGTAGAAATATTGGGTACACACAAGTTGGTGTAGCTTTGACCACAAGACTAAAAATTGCAAATGTAGGTGCAAAAGACAAAGGAATTTAAAAATTGAGTAGATTAAGTTCTTCAATAGGTCATAGATCTTATGATTTTTTTTCTTGCATAAAAGGAACAAAAGTTGTCCTTTATTATTTTACTTTAAAAAAATTTATCAGTATTTTTTCCCTCCATTTTTTTTGGGAGAAATTTTTATTTCTTCCTGAATGTTTTTTTCTTATAGGGAGGAAGAGTTGCCCCTTTTCTTTTTTTAAAAAAATGTTTTGAATGTATAGACCTCATGATTTTAATATTATTTTAATAATATATAAGGGCTTTTGATGTGATTCATCTAGAGGTGTGTAAGCAAATGTTGTGGCAACTGAAATTGTTGAACTTGTCAATTGGTGATTTTTTTTCATAGTTTCCGTCAACTCCTTGTCACAATGTTGATCCAAAAACAATTTGAAGGTGTTGCATTAGCTAGCCAAAGCCTATGAAAGTGAATTCTAGGGTTTTTAATTCATTTTCAACTTGTTCTTGCTCATTCAATTCTTGTTTTGTTTACTATTCTTGGGTCACAAGTCACTCACGCATTAAGTACCATTTATTAAATTGCTAACTTTAACTTAATGTTAGTATAATTTTTTTCTTTCTGTACATATAATCTCATCACCAAGCTCCTTCATTAGCAAGTTTCTATCTAATTTAGCCATGGGTAATAGCTACTTACTCGCTAGTGATGGGAGTTTTCAAGATTCATATTTTTTTTGTTGGGTGCCAATTTTTTTGTCATTGCCAATAATGTTTTAAAATAAAATATTCTATCACAAGAAACTTGCTGCCATCTTCATAGTATCTAAATTTTTATGCAACTTGCTACTATTAATAACTACATTTTAATAAATTTTAATTTTTCTTGACACATTCTATTAAGAGGTTGCCATTTACTCCTAAATCACCCTTGGGATGTTTGTTGCAACATCCTTACAACAGAGTATTGAAAGAAAAAAAAACATTGTTTCTTAATTTTGTAAATTTTTTTTGTGCAAAGTTTTTGCATGAATGTAACATTTGTAAATGAACTACCACCTTCTCAAAGGGTTTTCAAGGGATTTTTTTTAGATTTTTGATATAAGTGTCAAGTAATATTTTTTTTGCAATTTTTTCATGTTGAAATTTTTGTGACCCATCCCCCCCTCCCAAAAATCAGGAAAAATAGGTCGAAATTACATTTTAAAAACCAAAAATTTTAAGTTTTTCCAAAAGTTTAGGTTGAAAAAAGGAAATTTCACCCAAAAAAGAATTGACCAATATCAAGAGGGTTTATCAATTTTGATAAATGGAGAATATTATTGTTATTATTATTTTTGAGAATTTACCAAATTGCATTTAAAAAATTAATTTTTTTTAGAAAGGTGTCATTGGATTCGTGCCTATTGGTTACACATTTATGAATTATAGATAATAGAGTTTAGGGTATGTTTGTTGCTTTTTTCCATTTGGAATTGAAAATATTGTAATACCTACCATAGCCAATTTGACACACATTGTTATTATAACTTATTATTTTTGGGATTCTCATTTGAAAAGTAAAATGTTTTTGAAGATTTTAGACTTTCCTTCATGAAATTTTTTCTTTGAATGATTTAAATGTATAAAATTTGAAAATTTCTAAGAAATATAATGAGTGTCAAAATGGCCAATGTACTATTGTGAAAAACATTTAAGAAGACACCAATGCCCATACCAAGAAAGGAAATTGGTTGATTCAGCACTTGTGTGCTCAATAATCAATTTAATTTTTTTATTTAACTTTTTAATTATGGAAATTTCCATAATAAGTAATGAAGTTCAATATAGACAGAATAGTTTTTAGATGAGATCTCTTATGGGGTAAACATGCCCATCAACAAACACTGGCCGATAACTAAACATCTAGAGATATGTTTTTTATCTCTTATCCATTTGAGCGATTGAAAGTGGTATATGAGCACCACCATAAGCTCTACAAAATTTCTTTGTGTCTTAAAAGCAAAGGAGTAATTAAAAAATAGCAAGAAAAATTAGAAGAAGTTTGAAACTTTTTCAAGTTATAAAATGAACGTTCTTCTTTTAGACCCCTCTTCTTTCAAAAGCTCATAACTTCCTCATTTCTTGTTCAAGTTGAGTGATCTAAAGTGATATGGGAGCACAATCTTAAACTTTAAAAATCATCTTTGAACTCCGAAGGCAAGAAGCAACTTACATGAAATGTTTGACTGTTTGGTTATAGGTTTGGAAATATTTTTGAAATTTTTCTTTTTGCCTTTTTGAACCCCAAGTCTTTGTAGGACCATAACTTTCTCATTTAAAAACCCATTTTGATGATTTTTAGTGCATTAGATGCAACAAGAAGAGAGTTGTGACTTCTCTTTAGACACAAAAAACAAAAGAGTCTTCCATTGATATTTGACTTCTTTTGAGAGGTTGAGTGTACTATGACCGGCCAACTTACCTAAAATGAAGATTTTTATAAAAAAGCTCTAGTAATGACTTTCCCAAAGCTCATTTTAACACATTATGTTAAGGTGATTTGGATGGATCTTTGATGGGCAAGAAAACATTTCTGGAAATAAAAACCATGCAACATGGTTCTACATATTTTTGAATTTTGCAAAAGACTTCAACAATGTTTTTTTTAGTTAATTTTTTTTTTAATGTTTAAGGAACACAACTTAGATGATTTGAAATCTACACCTTCTAAGTATAGAATGTGTTATAGACCGTTGGCATAGATTTCAGATGTTAAAAAAACTAAGGTTTTTTTTTTATTTGAATAACTCGTATAGTCAAAAAGTGAAACCCTACAACAAAACCATATGGTTTTCCACAATGCTAGATTATCAGGCCTAGAAAAGGCACCAGACAATGTTCAATTGGGGTGTATTTAGTGTCTCGCCTATTAGTAGGATAGTACTCAATAGTGGAGATTGCATTGAAGTGTTAATCATCATCATCATATTACTTGTCAAGGGATGTTGGGGTTTGGATTGGGTATGAATTTTTCAGGTGGGGTTTGAAGGCTACATCAAAGATTGATGTCAGTTTGCATGCCCCCTCTTGACATCACTTTAGAAACCTTTCACATTGGCCAAGGATTGGATAATTGGGAGTGTTGTATTGGATCTAGGCTTTTAGTTTCCTCTTTCTACCTCCGGTGTATGGAATATAAAAAAAAAATATGAGAATTTAATGTAGGACTAGGCATATGTGGCCAACCCGTAGGCTAAGATCCAAAAATATATATAACTTTAAGCAAAGATGCCAAAAATAATTTTGAACCTAAACCAAAAAGTCTAAAAAAATTCCTAATTCAAGGTCAAATTTTGCATACATATTAAAGTTATCCATAAAGTCTCGTGGTTAGAAGGCAAGTTCAGTTAGTTTGGGCCCTATGGGAGATGAAATAAAAAACAAGGGGTTGAAAGTTTTACAAACCAAAATAATTGGGAGTGAAATTGGATTTTGCACTCATTTTGGTGCAAAACCCAGTTTCGTCCCTAATCTTTGCATTTTTTCTAAGTGCCTCCACTATTACTACATTTTCATTATTATTACATGTATTATTTCCATAATTACTCTCATTTAACCATGACATTTATGGTTATAATTACCCACATTTAAGGAGTTTTCGTTACTTTATGGATAACATTGCTTAGGGGTTGAAATAGGGGTTAGGGGATGAAAGAAAGGCCAAAAGCGAGATCAATTCACGGATAATTCTATTATAACCCATAGAACAATGCCATTTTTTGGGGTAATACCACTTGGACTAATAGCGCTTAGGAATTTTGCCTCAAGGCTTAGGACATTTGACTTGAGATGCCAAAGTAATTTTTTTCTTCTGTTTTTTTTCCCATTTCAACCATGGCATTATCATTGTTCCCTAGATTTCATGTTTCATGTCTTTCACATTCATGTCTTGATGTCTTATATCCCTTGGTCTTGTTACATGTATTTAGATTTCTCCAAGCCTTCATGGTTTTAGGCCCTTGTGTCCCTAAGCCCTCATGGTTTAAGACATGGAATCCTTGGACCCTCTGTCTTACAACATGTCTTCATGTCATGAGGCCTTCAGTCCTAGACCCTTAAGACAAAGACAATTTTACAAAGTTTTGGAAAGATGTCCCCTAGCCCACAAGTCTTTTAAGCCCTTCAATCCTTCATATCCTAGGCCTTAGTGTCTTTGTATTGTACAAGAAACAAATCCTAGACCTTAAAATCCTCTTGTTCTTGGTTCTCAAACCTTAAAGTCTTAGGCTTGTAAACCCATCTTGTCTTAAGACCCCAAGCCTTTGGGTATAGGCATGCGCATTGGTCTAGGACAAAGGAAATTTTAAAGCCTCTATTCATGTTTTGTTCCTATCTCCACAAATTTATTTGGCCCATTCATCCAAACAATGACACAAAGACCTAAATGCCATGAAAGTTTGGAAGCCAAAAATCAAAGTTGTAGTTGGGAAGCTACAAATCCAAGATAATACATGGGTTGGCAAAGTCTACAAAGGTTTTTATCAATACTCAATTGGGCTAACCTTTAAAATTATGTTAGCATAGGAATTTCAAATCTTAATGTGATCGTGGGATTAAAAAGTGACTTGATCAAACAATGAAATAAAGTACATGTGTAATTGACTTCATGATGAGTCTAGATGTTTACATACCAACAGTTTAATGTACAAAACTTAAATTATACATGTATTGATTTTTTGGGAATTTCATCATTTGTTTGAATCTGAACCTAAATTGGTTATGTAACATATTTGTGTATATATATACACACACATGCTAATACACAAGGTGTGATGGATCAAAAGTTGTTGGGGTTTGAAGGGGCATTTTTAAAAAGGTTAGTGTATGAAATAAAATCTCATTTCATTTGTTTAAGGTCCTAGAATGTGGACATATTTACAAATTTGATGACCTTTTGTTATTACAACAACATTTTGAATGTTCCCTTGGCGCTCCCC
>Ga0209611_10005660_pt1 | contig 20802 bp, 18 predicted proteins | sample S1TSphgellanicum_3_FD_187693 | JGI IMG/M metagenome (GOLD analysis project Ga0209611, IMG submission 187693) | Host-associated microbial communities from peat moss isolated from Minnesota, USA - S1T2_Fc - Sphagnum magellanicum MG (SPAdes) (version 2) | ecosystem: Host-associated > Plants > Peat...
TATTATAATCTTTTCATTAACAAAAACCTTGTTTTTATTTTTTAAATAAATTAATAAAAGGATTAAGACAAGTCATCATGACCTATACTTAATTTAGGGCTATAGACGTGCCACATATTTTTTACCAAAAAGATGTTAAATTGTAAAATTTAACTAATCTATAAAATAAAATATAATTAGATTATAATCTGTAACTCGATTATATGAAAAAGGAATTACTAGTAATCGTGTATCACTATGTCACGGTGAATATTATCTCAAATAGGTACTAACCACTCGTCAGGCGCTGAAAAAGATATGTGCAATAAGTTTAATTATAATAATTTTATTGTTTATAATAAATAAGTATTATAATATAAAATAATAATTTTCGTATGTATGATTTTGATTGGTGTTAAGTCGAAATAAGGTTCGTGTAGTAGAAATTGCACGGGTATAATATATTAATATATAATACTAAAAAAATAGTTGTAGGTTAATGGTAGACTTTTCGGCTTCCAACCGAAATGTATCGATTCGAGTTCGATCAACTATAAGGAGCTAATAGTTAATTGGTAGACAGCTTTCTTGTCACGAAAGAAAATATCGGATCAAAGCCGATTTAGCTCGTACAAGGAAATGTAGTCATTGGTAAGACAAAATATTTGCTAAATATTGTGTATATCACATAGATGTTCAAGTCATCTCTTTTCCTTTTAAGAATATAATTTAATTAAGGTAAAATGTAAAGCTTCAAACTTTAATTTTCTAGTTCAAACCTAGATATTTTTGAATTAATAAGATCTTAGTTTAATGGTAAAACATGTGCCTTTTAAGCATTATGATTTAGGTTCGAATCCTGAAGATCTTAATGCTTCTATAGCTTAATGTAAAGCAGAATACTGTTAATATTCTAATTGAATGTTCGAGTCATTCTAGAAGCTTAAGGGTGAATTAATTAAATGGAATAATATAATGACACGAACGTTAATTTGTAAGTTCAATACTTACATTCACTTAAACGGATTATAACCGGTTGGTAAGGTGTCTCTTTTGGGTAGAGAATTTGTTATGTTCGAGTCATAATAGTCCGATTTAGCTGATTTTTTAGTTTAATAGGTTAGAACATACTTTTGATAAAAGTAAAATCCAAGTTCAAACCTTGGAAGAATTATATATAAAATTTGTTTATTTGATATTTATAAATGTTATTAGAATGGATAATTTTGTATCCATTACTAGGTATTATATTTGCAGGATTTACTAAAAATGATAATGTTAAAAAAGATATAGCTATATTATTTTCTTCAATGAGTTTATTATTTTCTATTTTAATTTTTATATTGTTTGATTATTCAAATCCAAATTATCAATTTATAGGGGAAATTTTAAATGTAGGAAATAAAAAATATTATATAGGTGTAAATGGTTTATCTATATATTTTGTATTACTAACTACTTTTATAACACCAATTGTTATTTATTCAAATTTTTTTTCTATTAAATATAATATTCAATATTTTTATACTTTAGTATTATTATTAGAAAGTTTACTAATACTAGTATTTATAGTTTTAGATATACTTTTATTTTATATATTTTTTGAATCTACATTAATTCCTTTATTTTTAATAATAAATACTTTTGGATCAGAAGGTAGAAATAGAGCTAGCTTTTATATATTTATATATACACTTATTGGATCATTATTTTTATTAATAGCTATATTAGCTATTTGAGGATTAGTAGGTAGTACTAGTTTTTATGTAATATATAAATCAAATATAGATATTTCTGCTCAAATATTTATTTTCTTAGGGACTTTTTTTGCTTTTAGTGTAAAAACTCCTGTTATATTTTTAAATAATTGATTATTAAAAGCACACGTTGAATCACCGTTAGGTGGTAGTATATTATTAGCTGCAATAGTTTTAAAATTAAGTTTATATGGAATTTATAAAATGCTGTTATTAATAGTACCTAGAGCATGTTTTATTTTTTCATCTTTTATATTTGTAATAGGTATAATAACTATTTATTATGCAAGTATTAGTACTATAAGAACTATTGATATCAAAGAATTGATAGCATATAGTTCAGTGTGTCATGCCGCTGTATATTTTTTATCGGCTTTTAGTAATAGTATATATGGTATAGAAGGTAGTATTATATTAGGTATAGCTCATGGTTTTGTATCGTCAGGATTATTTATATGTGTAGGAGGTATATTATATGATAGAACCCATACACGTATAATAAGTGTATATAAAGGTATAACACAAATAATGCCATTATTTTCAATATTATTTTTTTTATTATGTTTAAGTAATGCAGGAACACCTTTATCTCTTAATTTTATAGGAGAATTTTTAAGTTTATACGGAATATTTGAAAAAATACCAATATTAGGTGTATTTGCTTGTGGTTCTATAGTACTATCCGCTGGATATAGTATTTTCATGTATAACAGAGTAGCCTTTGGAGGTAATTATTCACGTTTCTTTAATATAAATATTATTGATTTAAAAAAACGTGAATTTTTAATATTATTAATACTAATACTTTATACTATTTTATTAGGTATATACCCTACTCCTATTATAAATAGTCTAAATTATTCTGTATCAGAATTAATTTATTCTATTTAAATAAAAAAAAATAATTTTATAAAATTAAGAATATATATAAATATTATTATGCTATTAGGTCTTACTTTATTTTTAATAGGTATACTAGGATTTGTATTAAATAGAAAAAATATTATTTTAATGCTTATTTCTATAGAAATAATGTTATTATCTATAACATTTATAATATTAATAAACTCAATAATATTAGAAGATATTGTTGGACAAGTTTTTGGTATATATATAATAGTTATAGCTGCAGCAGAATCAGCTATAGGATTAGGTATATTAGTTTCATATTATAGATTAAGAGGTAATATAACTTTTAATTATTAATCATTAACAGCTTGTTATAATCTAAAAATTACATTTAACAATTAATTATTAATATTAGTTCATATCAAGCACACCCTTATCATATGGTGTCTCCTTCTCCTTGGCCTATAGTAACGAGTAATAATTTATTCTCATTAACTTCATCAGGTGCATTTACATTACATTTTTTTAAAAATTTGTATACAATATTTTTCATATCTCTTGCAGCAGTAATATATTCTATGGGAGTATGATTTAGAGATGTTATATTTGAAGCTACGTATAAAGGAAATCATACTTTAGCAGTACAAAAAGGTATATACATAGGAGTTATATTATTTATCGTGTCAGAAGCATTCTTTTTTTTAGCTATATTTTGAGCTTATTTCCATAGTGGAATAGGACCTGATATAGAAATAGGTTCTCAATGACCCCCTTTAGGTATACAAGCTATAAATCCTTTTGAATTACCTTTATTAAACACAGTAATACTATTGTCATCAGGTATAACAGTTACTCAAGCTCATCATTCTTTAATAGAAGGAGATAGAAAAAAAACATTAAATGGTTTGGTTTATACTGTTATTCTAGCTCTAATATTTACTTTATGTCAAGGAATAGAATATTCTGTATCTTCATTTACTATTAGTGACGGTATATTTGGTACATGTTTTTATTTTGGAACAGGATTCCACGGATTACATGTAATAATTGGAACTATATTCCTAGCAATAGGATTATGAAGAGTTCTTGCTTATCATTTAACTGATAATCATCATTTAGGTTTAGAAAGCGGAATATTATATTGACATTTTGTAGATATAGTTTGACTATTTTTATACATATTTATGTATTATTGAGGATCATAAATATTTTATTTTCATAAGTAATATTTTTAAAAATTATAAACATAAATAACTAAAATAATCTTTTATATAATAATCCTATCAATTTTAATCCATTAGATCAATTTGAAATTCGTGACTTTTTAATTTTAGATGCTCCTATTCTTTTAAATTTACATTTATCTTTAAATAATATAGATACATATTTATTAATATCATTATTTCTATTAATATTTATAAATTTTTTTACAGGTAAATATAGTACATTAGTATATAAAAACTGATTACTAAGTAAAGAAGTTATAAATGACACTATTTATGGTATAACTATAAGTCAAATAAACCAAAAAGAAGGTCAAATATATTTTTCTTATATATATACATTATTTTTATTCATATTAATTAATAATCTAATAGGTATGGTTCCATATAGTTTTTCTTCTACTAGCCATTTTATTTTAACTTTTTCTTTAAGTTTTACAATCGTTATAGGAGATACTATATTAGGTTTAGCTAAACATAATATAAAATTCTTTTCATTATTCGTACCAGCAGGATGTCCTTTAGCACTATTACCTTTATTAGTAATAATAGAATTTATTTCATATTTAGCAAGAAATATATCATTAGGTTTAAGATTAGCTGCTAACGTATTATCTGGTCACATGTTATTAAGTATACTTAGTGGATTTACCTATAAAATAATGACTTCTGGTTTATTATATTTTTTCTTAGGTTTATTACCATTAATATTTATAATAGCATTTTCATCTTTAGAATTAGCTATAGCATTTATTCAAGCTCAAGTATTTGTAGTGTTAAGTTGTGGTTATACTAAAGATGCATTAGAATTACATTAGTCTATAATAATAATTTATATTTAAATAGTAGCTAGCATTTAAATTAAGTTTAATTATTGTGTAATTAAGGTTTTGTATTAATTTATACCTCTTATATTATTTATATCATAGAAAATTTATTATTATTGTTACCATCTTTAATTACAGTAGCTTTTGTTACAATAGCAGAACGAAAAACCATGGCCTCTATGCAACGGAGAGTAGGGCCTAATATTGTAGGGTTTTATGGGATATTACAACCATTTGCTGATGCATTAAAATTATTAATAAAAGAATTTGTATCTCCTACCCAATCTAATATAATATTATTTATAATAGGACCATTAATAACTTTAAATTTTGCTCTTCTAGGTTATGCTATGATACCGTATAGTGCAGGTATAACTCTAATAGATTTTAATTTAGGTTTATTATATATGCTAGCAGTGTCATCATTAGCTACTTATGGTATATTATTAGCAGGGTGAGCAGCAAATTCTAAATATGCATTTTTAGGTTCTTTAAGAAGTACAGCACAACTAATAAGTTATGAGTTAATTTTAAGTTCTGTGCTATTATTAGTTGTTATTCTATGTGGATCATTAAATTTAAGTATCATAGTTGAAATGCAAAAATCAATATGATTTATAATTCCTTTATATCCATTATATATAATATTTTTTATTTCAGCAGTAGCTGAAACCAATAGAGCTCCTTTTGATTTAGCAGAAGCTGAATCAGAATTAGTTAGTGGATTTATGACCGAACATTCAGCAGCAATATTTGTTTTTTTCTTCCTAGCTGAATATGCAAGTATAATTTTAATGTGTATTTTAATAAGTATAACATTATTAGGAGGATATGAAATATTTTCACTATTTTATTTTTTACAACAAAATATAGAGATATTAATATCTCTATTTATAAAAATTATAGGGGGCATAGTTAATTTAAATTTAAATAATGAAATAAATGTATTATATACAATATATATAAAATATGTAAATATTATTATAAATAATAATTTGTGTTTTAGCATAATAAATACTATTATACTGAGTATAAAATCACTTATTCTTATATTTGCTTTTATATGAATAAGAGCAAGTTATCCTAGAATAAGATTTGATCAATTAATGTCTTTTTGTTGAACAGTATTTTTACCTATAATTATAGGTATAATCATATTAATACCGTGTATTTTATATAATTTTGATTATATATTATGTAATACATATGTATTATAAAAAATTATTTTTAGGTAATTAAAAATAATTATTTAATTTACGCTAAGTCTTAAGAAATCTATTTATTTTTATGAAAAACTTATTTAACGAAATTTTAATTAAATTTAATTTAAATGCTAGCTACTATTTAAATGTAAATTTATCACTTGTATGTCTATATTACTTAATATTCTTGTTATTAAATTTTATTATAATTCTTAATTCAAGTATAACATATGTATGTGCAGAACCATTACAATGTCTGCATGATGGTAATACTATAGCTTATTCTTTGTGTGATCATGATTGAAGACCAATACATGATGGGGAAACATGTACATGTTGCATTTGCGGAAATCCAGATCCTGATTTGGGCTGCAAAGAAGATAACTGTGATTGTGCAATACATGACGCATGTGATAACTAAATTATTTAAAAACGAACAAGTTTAGTCTATAATATTATAGGCAAGTTTAGTTTTTTAAATATAATATATATTATATTAAATACAAAAAAAAAAGAAATTAGCTTAATTGGTCAGAGCAATCGTTTTACACACGAAAGGTTAAGAGTTCAAATCTCTTATTTCTTACGAGATATAAATAGCAGGTGCTATAATTGGATTGCAGATCTAATGTATTAGGTTCGATACCTATATATCTCTATTTATATAATGAAAAAATTTATATCATAAATATAAAAGCGTAAATTAAAAAATAAATTAAATAAAAATAAAACAAAATGAAATTAATATGCGACGCTCCAAAACCTTGAGGTTTGTATTTTCAAGATTCTTCTAGTCCACAAATGGAAGCTATAGTTGAATTACATAATTATATTATGTATTTTTTATTAATAGTATTAGCAGCAGTACTTTGATTATATTTTTCTTTACTTACAAATTTTATAAAAAGTAAATTTAGCCATATATATTTAGTACATGGTACTTTAATAGAATTAATATGAACTATTTCACCTGCATTAATTTTAATATTAATAGCATTTCCTTCTTTTAAATTATTATTTATTACAGATGATGTAATAGATCCTAATATGTCTATGAAAGTAGAAGCTCATCAATGATATTGAAGTTATGAATATGGAGATTTTTTAAATAATGATAATGAATTTATTGCATTTGATTCTTATTTAATAAATGAACCTGATTTGGAACAAGGTAGATTAAGAATGTTAGAAGTAGATAACAGAATTATATTACCTGAATTAACTCATATAAGATTTAATATATCATCTACAGATGTTATACATTCTCTATCTAGCCCTAGTTTAGGATTAAAATGTGATGCTTATCCTTATAAAACTAATCAAATTTCTGTTTTTTCTAATAGAGAAGGAATATATTTTGGGCAATGTTCAGAAATATGTGGTATATGACATAGCGGAATGCCTATAGTAATACAATCTGTATCTTTAGAAAAATATTTGATGTTTATAAAAAGTCAATAAATAAATGATAATATATACTACAATTTTTACTTTAATATCTATAGCCGTCAATAATAGACGAGATACATCTATTATATATAATAGATTAATTACTTTAACAGTATTTTTTAGTTTAATATTAATATTTATAAATATAAATTATTTTGAAAATGGTATATCTATGTACAATGGTTTATTTTTTATTAAAAATTATAATATATTTTTTATAAGTTTTATCTTAATATTAAATATATTAATATTATTATTAATATCATATTACCCTAGAAAATTAAGTATAAAAAAAAATACAAATATAAGTTTATTATTAAATAAATTATTAATTAATAAAAATTCTGAACAATTCAGAATACCTGAATATTCATTATTATTAATATTTTGTATATGTGGTGCAATATTTTTAATATCTAGTTCAGATATAATATCAATATTTTTAGCAATAGAATTACAGAGTTATAGTTTATATTTAATATCTGCTATTTATAGAAATTCCGAGTATTCAGTAGGAGCAAGTTTAATGTATTTTTTATTGGGAAGTTTATCTTCCTGCATTATATTACTAGGTATAAGTTTGTTATATATAAATATGGGTACTACTAATCTAGAAAATATATTTATTATTCATAATTTAAATACAACATGTTATTCTTGTATAAATTTAACAGAAACAACATATGAAAACTTATCTAATCAATATTATTATATACAATTAGCAATAATAATTATGTCTATAGGATTTCTATTTAAAATATCAGCAGCTCCTTTCCATTTTTGAAGCCCAGATGTTTATAATGCAATTCCAACTATAGTTACGACTTTTGTAGCTATAATACCAAAAATATCTATATTAATTTTATTTTATAATTTTATAAATTATACAGGTTTAGAGTTTAATGGTTGATCAATTAATATAATGATATCAGCTATTTTATCTTTAATTATAGGTTCAATATTAGGTTTAACTCAATCTAAAATAAAAAGACTATATGCTTATAGTACAATTTCACACTTAGGATTTATATTATTAAGCTTATGTGTAAATAATTTTGAATCATCAAGAGCTTTTTTTTTTTATTTAATACAATATTCAATTTCTAATTTAAATGCTTTTATAATAATTATAGCTATAGGATATACTTTATACTTATATACTAATAAAATTTATATAAAAGATTCTACTAATTCTCCTATTCAATATATTTACCAATTAAAAGGATATTTTTATATAAATCCTTTAATAACAATAAGTTTTATAATAACTCTATTTTCTTTTATAGGAATACCTCCTATGGTAGGATTTTTTGCAAAACAAATGGTATTAAGTGTAGCATTAAACAAAGGTTATATATTTACTGTTATAATAGCTATAATTACAAGTGTAATTAGTGCAGTATATTATTTAATAATAGTAAAAAATCTATTTTCTTTTAATAATGAAATAAAAAAAAACAAATTTAGTTTAGATAAAAATATCACTATATCAGGTTATATTTCATTAATAATATCTATATTAACGTTAATAATATTAATATATATGTTATATGATCAAGAGTTTATATATTTACTTTGAAATCAATAACAAACATCATATTTTCAATAATTGAAAAATAAAGATAACTTTAACACTTTAAAGTTAAGTTAAACTTAATATATATAAATATATGCTATATATACAAATTATATTAGTATAAAAAGGAATTATTCATAAATAATAAAATCATATTTTAAAGGTTAAAAAACACCTAAGAAAAATCATGAAAGTCTATATTTAAAGAAAGAAAAAAAAAGATTATTATTATCTTAATCAAAATCAAAAGAGAAAAAAAATTTTTAATAAGTAAAATAAACATAAATTATTTGAATAAAGGAGAACCTTCTTCTAAAAAAAAAAATATAAAATATGAGTAATAGAGAAATAAGTACTGAGAAGGAACTAATTTTTATAAGGAATAATTCTATAAGTAGCTTAAGTTTAAAAAATGAAAGCGTACCTTTTGCATAATGGATCAGCAAGTTAATATTTTATGCAAGCAAATTAGCGTAGATAAATCAATTAAAGATAAATATTTAGTATATAATATTAGACCCGAAATCTAGTGATCTTACTTTTAACAGAATTAAAAGTTCGAACGGGTTACCGTTGTAAAGGTATCCGAAGATTAAAGGTAAGTAAGTGAAAGACAATTCTGACTAGAATAGCTGGTTTTCCACGAAACCTATATAAGTAGGTAGTTTAAAAAAATCTTAGCAGGTACATTACATAATCTCGACAAAAAATATTTGATATATTGGGGAATCGTGAAGATTCTACCAGAGAGATTTGGATATCGGAATAGCAAAGATTAAAATTAAATAATCAGACATATTACGATAAGGTTGTATGTCAAAAGGGAAATAGCCCAATACAATTATATAAGGTTCTAAAATTATTATTAAGTGAAAAAGAGGATGTTTATTTCTAAAACTAACAGCAAATAGGCCTAGAATCAGCCATTTTTTAAAGATCTCGTAACAGAACACTGTTATATTTTTATATAAATATAAAAAAAGTTTATAAATTCTTAAGATAATCGGATCTAAATAATATACCAAAATATTGTATATAATTATTAATATATTTATATATTATTATTATAAAGTAGTGGAACATTGGGTATTAAAATTTATATTTAAATATGAAAAAAAAACCCAAGAGATAATGCTGGCATTTATGAGTAACGAAAAGTATATAAATATACTCGCCTAAAATTTATGGAATTTAATTTAATACGGCCTCTAAATAGATATTATAAAAATAATAATATGATGAGAAAAATATTATCAGGAAAAAAGATAAACATTATTATACCGTACCTAAAAACTAACCCAAGTAAATAAGTAGAAAATACGAAGGCGTTTGAGTGAAAAATCATTAAGGAACTCGGCAAATTAACTCCGTAACTTAGGGATAAGGTGTACCAATCCTTATATTAACTATATAAGGAGTAGGAGGCATAGAAAAGAGTTGTACGACTGTTTAATTAAAACATAGCACTTTGCGTAAGAATAATATTCTAAGTATAAAGTGTGAATTCTGCCCTATATTTTAAGGTTAACAAATTGTCTTAATATAAAAATATTAGGTTAAAATGAAACCCCTAAATGAATGGCGGCCTTACCTATGAGGGTCTTAAGGTAGCGTAATACCTTGGCCGTTAAATGCGGTCTTGCATGAATGACAAAACGATACAACTACTGTCTCAATGATTAGCTCAGTGAAATTACATTAGCAGTGCAGATGCTGCTTACCCTTAGATAGACGAGAAGACCCTATGCAGCTTTACTGTTACTATATACATATTATATTAAATTTTGTTTTTAAGTGTAAAAGGTAATTGTTTAATAAAATTGAAACACCTTTACTTTTATTATTATAATATATTAATAAATTATATAAAAATATATAGGAGACAGTTTATGCGGGGCACAGATCCCATAAATAGTAACTGGGTATAACCAATGTAAATATTGTAAATAATTATAATTATAATTATATTATACTTTTAATAAAAATATAATATAATAATCCTAAAATAAGTATATATTGTAATGTACTTATATCTACTATTAATTATTACTAAGAAAATAAATATTAATTTTAAATAAGATAAAGTTTATATGGAAAATAAAGACTAGATAATAAATCTTATTATATTAATATTAATTAATATAATAATAAAAGTTATAAAGTTTAATGGCTTAATCTTGTTTTACTGATTGACTTACAAGTCTTTTAGTTGCGTAAGCAGGGCATAATATCACAATACACAGTAAGGAAAGGTATTGGATTAAAGGAAAAAGCTACGCTAGGGATAACAGGCTGATAGCGCCAGAGAGTTCAAATTGAGTGCGCAGTTTGGCACCTCGATGTCGGCTTGGCTCATCCACATGAATGTAAGAGCCATGAAGGGTTTGACTGTTCGTCAATTAAAGAGCTACACGAGCTGGGTTAAATACGTCGTGAGACAGTATGGTTTCTATCTTCTAAGGGAAATTTAATAAAATAAGGATATATTCTTCGTACGAAAGGAGTTGAATATATTAATCTATGGTTTATTTGTTATTTAAATTATTATTTAAAATAAAAATTATTAATGATTAAGTATGGCAATAAAGCTACATTAATGAGAAATAAGTGCTGAATATATATAGGCACGATATTTACCTTAAAATATTTTATAAATACGTTAAAGATAATAACGAAAAATTTATAGCCTTTAAAAGGATACTAATTTTAACAAAACTAATTATATATAATATAAGTGCTTCATTAGTATAAAAGTAATACAATCGTTTTGTAATCGGGATACGGAAGTGCAAATCTTTCATGAAGCTAAAAAGTGATATAATGTAATGGAGAACATATAAGACTCATTATCTTAAAATAAAGGTTCAATTCCTTTTATCGCTTAAGGTTATAGCTTAATAGGCAAAGCAAGCTGCTCATGATAGCTCAGATGGATGTTCAAATCAACCTAACCTTACTATATCCAAGTGCTGGAATTGGTAGACAGGGTGAACTTAAGATTCACTGATTATACATCATAAACGTTCAAGTCGTTTCTAGGATAAGACCCATTAGTCTAAAGGTTAAGACAAAATATTTTCATTATTTAAATAAGGGTTCAATTCCCTTATGGGTTAAATAACGGGGATATAGTTTAATTGGTAAAATATTGATTTTGCATATCAATTATTTAGGATCGAAACCTAATATTTCCAAGCAGCTTAATAAGCTCAATTGGTTGAGCGGAACACTGAAGATGTTTAGGTTATAAGTTCAAATCTTATATTAAGCATATTATAGATATGCTGGAATTGGTAGTCAGGTCTTATTTAGGATAAGATGTTTAAACGTACAAGTTCAAATCTTGTTATCTATAAAGGTGGATATAGTTCAATAGGTAGAACAGCTGAATGTGGTATAGTTGGTTCCTTGTTCAAATCAAGGTGTCCACCTTAAATGCTAAGATAGTTTAATTGGTTAAAACTTTAATTTCATGCATTAAAAATGAGAATTCGATTTTCTCTCTTAGTAAGGAAGGTACCATTTGTTGGTATAATGGGTTGAGCTGTAAACTCAATGACTTAGGTCATCAAAGGTTCAATTCCTTTTCTTCCTATATAGTCCTCTTAACTTAATAGGTAAAGTATTATACTTCTAATATAATTTATAAAGGTTCGAATCTTTTAGAGGATTTTTAGATATTATAAGGAAGGTTTGATGTTTTAAATTAAAAAGAATTAATAAATTATAAATACTTAATATTATATATTTATGTATGTTGAGAACTCTTATTAGACTTTTATTAGTATAATAATAATACAAAAATCATCTTATTAAAATTCTATTATATATGTTGTAGACTAATAGGTAAGTCATAAATTTTTGATGTTTACATATAAGTGTTCAAATCACTTCAACATAATCAGGAGAATTGACCGAGTGGCCTAAGGTGATAGATTTGAGTCCTATTGGATATATTTTTTATCTCATCCGTTCAAATCGGATATTCTCTTTAAAATTTTAAATAATTTAATATTAAGTATTACGAGTTAAATTTATTTTTTTTTGTATTTAATAATATTATTTTTACCCTTATTAAGCTCATTAATTGTAGGATTTTTAGGAAGAAAATTAGGTATAAGAGGGGCTCAGTACACAAGCTGTATATCTATTCTTATTACTACAATTTTTGCTTTATTTATCTTTTACGAAGTAGGATTTAATCATGTTATAACAAATATAAAATTATTTACATGAATTAATATAGAACAGTTTTATGTATTATGAAGTTTTAATTTTGATGCATTAACAGTTTCTATGTTAATACCTGTATTAATAGTTTCTTTAGTTGTACATATATATTCTATAGAATATATGAGTCATGACCCTCATAATCAAAGATTTTTCTCCTATTTAAGTTTATTTACTTTTATGATGATATTATTGGTTACTTCTAATAATTTTATATTAATGTTTGTAGGTTGAGAAGGAGTAGGAGTATGTTCTTATTTACTTGTGAGTTTTTGATTTACAAGAATAGCAGCTAACCAAAGTTCATTATCAGCTTTTTTAACAAATAGAGTGGGTGATAGTTTTTTAACTATAGGTATGTTTATTATATTGTTAATATTCGGAAACTTAGATTACAATCTTGTATTTTCTTTATCACCTTATATAAGTAATAATATAATAATATTTATTGGTATATGTTTATTAATAGGTGCTATGGCAAAAAGTTCTCAAATAGGATTACATGTATGATTACCTATGGCTATGGAAGGACCTACACCAGTATCTGCGTTAATTCACGCTGCTACTATGGTTACTGCAGGAGTTTACTTATTAATACGTTCATCACCTATAATAGAATATAGTAACACTGTTTTATTAATATGCTTATGATTAGGAGCAATAACTACCATGTTTAGTTCATTAATAGGTTTTTATCAAAAAGATATAAAAAAAATTATAGCATATTCTACTATGAGTCAATTAGGTATGATGGTATTATCTATAGGTTTATCTTGTTACAATTTAGCATTGTTTCATTTAATAAACCATGCATTTTATAAAGCACTGTTATTTTTAGGTGCAGGTTCAGTTATTCATGCTATGATGGATAATCAAGATCTTAGAAAATATGGAGGACTAAAATTATATCTACCTTTAACATATTCTGTAATATTAATTGCTTCCTTTAGTTTAATAGCTATACCTTTTATGTCGGGATTTTATTCTAAGGATTTTATTTTAGAATCAGCTTATGGTCAATTATTATTATCTTCATATACTGTGTATATAATTTCTATATTAGGAGCTAGTTTTACTACTTTATATTCTATAAAAATATTATATTTAACTTTTATTACTAATCCTAATGGTATAAATATTAATTATAATAGTGCACATGAAGGAAAATTATTTATGACAATACCTTTAATAATATTAGCTATATTTTCTATATTTTTCGGTTTTATATCTAAAGATTTATTTATAGGTATAGGTACTGATTTTTTTTTAGATAATTCTATATTTATACATTATATGCACGAGATATCTATAGATACGGAATTTGTAATATCTACATATATAAAAATATTACCTTTTATAATTACTATATCTCTAATATTTATATACATATACAAATCTGAATATAAAATATTTATATTTATTAATTCAAATAAAATAAATATATTTATATATAATATATTTTGCTTTTTTAATCAAAGATTCTTTATAGAATTCATATATAATAAATATATATCAGAGTATATATTAGATATAGGTAGCGATACAACTAAATTTTTAGATAAAGGATCCGTAGAATATATAGGTCCTTATGGATTAGAAAAATCTTTAATATATTTAAGTGAAACATTAAGTAAATTAGATACAGGTAGAGTTAATTTTTATTCTTTATTTATATTATGTGGATTAATTATATATATCTATATATGACAATTTGTATATATAAAAGAATTTTTATTAATAATAGTAATCAACATAATTTTATTTACATCCAAAATTACAAAAAATAAATTTTATAATATTTTCAAATAATTAATTTAGAAAAATTTTACGACATTATATATATAAATAATTAGAATTTTTAAATCCAATTCTTTATTAAAACTTCTTAACTCTTATTTAATAGATGCATCACAACCTTCAAATTTGAATTATTTATGAAATTTTGGTTCTCTTTTAGCATGTTGTTTAGTTATACAAATAGCTACAGGTGTTACTTTAGCTATGCATTATAATAGTAGTATACTAGAAGCTTTTAATTCAATAGAACATATAATGAGAGATGTAAATAATGGATGATTAATACGTTATTTACATGCTAATACTGCATCAGCCTTTTTCTTTTTAGTTTATCTACACATAGGTAAAGGTATGTATTACGGTTCTTATAAAAAACCTAGATCATTAGTATGATTAATAGGTACAATTTTATTAGTTTTAATGATAGGTACAGCATTTTTAGGTTATGTATTACCGTATGGTCAAATGAGTTTATGAGGTGCTACAGTTATTACAAATTTAATGAGTGCCATTCCTTGATTAGGAGTAGAAATAGTAGAATTTATTTGAGGAGGATTCTCAGTAAGTAATGCAACTTTAAACAGATTTTTTTCTTTACATTATTTATTACCATTTGTATTAGCTGTTTTAATATTAATGCATTTAATATCTTTACATGATAAAGCTGGATCAGGAAATCCTTTAGGTATAGGAAATTATACAGATAGAGTAACTTTTACTCCTTATTATACATTTAAAGATTTAATAACTATATTTATCTTGATTTTTGTTTTATCTTTATTTGTATGTTTTATGCCTAATATGTTAGGAGATAGTGAAAATTATATAATGGCAAATCCTATGCAAACACCGACTGCTATAGTACCAGAATGATATTTATTACCATTTTATGCTATATTAAGATCTATCCCTAATAAATTATTAGGAGTTATTGCTATGTTTTCTGCTATTCTGATAATACTATCTATGATATTTTTAGATTTAGGAAAAACAAGAGGATTTCAAAACAGACCTATTACAAAATTATTATATTTTTATTTTTGTGCTGTATTTGTAGCTTTAATGATATTAGGAGCAAAACACGTAGAAAGTCCTTTTATAGAATATGGACAAATACTTACTATTAATTATTTTTTATTCTTCTTAATCGTAATACCTTTTATATCTGTAGTAGAAAATAAATTATCATTTTTAAAAAATAATGAGAAATAAAATTAATTTTGAATATAATAAATATGATTTTTATCATAATGAATGATATTTTAATACCTATACTTTTAATAAATATATAAATATACATGGTATTATAATATATGTATATTTATATAATATATTAAATTATTATTTTAATAATACTATTAATAATTATATTAATAAGATATTTTTTACAATTACGGAAATAAAATTTTTTTCTAATAAATTAATTATATATATATCTATATATAATAGAGAAAAAAACTTTTTTTTAGAAAAATTACAAAATTTAAAATTAAAAGATAAGAGACTAAATAAGTTTACTACAAAAACTATTAATAAAAAATTAATAGCATTAAATAATAAACTATATCTGTATAATTACTATTCTGCAAAATTATTTATTAATAATTTAAAAATTAATACATATAATATGTTTAAATTGAAAAATATATTATATAAATTATTAGAAAGAAAAATATTATTTAATATAACATCTCATAAATATTTTCATTTAAACAAAGATATAATGTTAGATTTATTAACGGAAAAAATAAACAAAAATAGAAAAAAATCTGTATTAAATATAATAAGAAAAAGTTTAATGTATGCAAAAGTAGCAAAATTACATTATTTATTAAAAATAAAAAATTTAAATAATTTAATTAAAAATAATGTAAATACTATAATTAATAAAAAAAATAACTATTTAATTGATAATGCTGAACTAATAAAGGAAATTTTTAAAAAAGGTGTTAATTTACATACTGTAGGGTTTAAGTTAGAATCTAAAGGTAGATTAACTAAAAGATTAGTTGCTGCTAAAACAATTAAAAAAGTAAATAACAAAGGTATTTTAAATAATATACATTCATCAGTAAATAGAAATTCTACATTTCTATTTAAAGGTTTTGAAAGATCAAATATAAATTTCTCAAATAAAAATAATGATAATTTATTAGGATCTTATGGTATAAAATACTGAGTAAGTAGTTACTAAATAAAATAATATATAAATTATATAAATAAGTAGAGAAATTAAAATTATACATGGAAATATTATTAATACAAATTTTTAACCTTTTATTTAAAAAATCAACAGATATAAAGTATAATAATTATTATGACTTTCAAATGAGTAGTACAACTTTCGAATACGAATCTAACAAAGGAATGTCAATAGAACGTTGATTAGGTTCATCTAATGCTAAAGATATAGGTATATTATATTTAATGTTTGCTATATTTTCTGGTATAATAGGTACATCTTTATCAGTTTTAATGAGGATAGAATTATCTGCACCTGGTATACAATTTTTAGGAAATCACCAAATATATAATAGTATTATAACAGCTCATGCTATTATTATGATATTCTTTATGGTTATGCCCGCTTTAATAGGAGGATTTGGTAATTTTCTTATGCCCTTAATGATAGGGGGTCCAGATATGGCCTTTCCTAGATTAAATAATATTAGTTTTTGATTATTAATACCTAGTATAATATTATTTATAATAGCAGGAAATGTAGAAAATGGAGTAGGTACAGGTTGAACTCTATATCCTCCTTTATCCAGTATACAAAGTCATAGTGGACCAAGCGTAGATTTAGCTATATTTGGTTTACATTTATCAGGAGTTAGTTCTTTATTGGGTGCAATGAATTTTATAACTACTATATTAAATATGAGATCTCCTGGTATAAAATTACACAAAACAACATTATTTGGATGATCAGTTGTTGTAACTGCAGTATTATTATTACTTTCTTTACCTGTATTAGCTGGAGCTATTACAATGTTACTTACGGATAGAAATTTTAATACATCTTTCTTTGAAGCTGCAGGAGGAGGTGATCCTATTTTATTTCAACATTTATTTTGATTTTTTGGACACCCAGAAGTTTATATACTTATTATACCTGCATTTGGTATAATAAGTACTACAATATCTGCTGGTTCTCACAAAGGAGTATTTGGTTATTTAGGTATGGTATATGCTATGATGTCTATAGGAGTTTTAGGTTTTATAGTTTGAAGTCATCATATGTATACTGTAGGTTTAGATGTAGATACTAGAGCTTATTTTACTGCAGCTACAATGATAATAGCAGTACCAACAGGTATAAAAATATTTAGTTGACTAGCTACTTGTTATGGAGGTATAATAAAATTAACTCCTTATATGTTATTCGCATTAGGGTTTGTTTTAATGTTTACTATAGGAGGATTAAGTGGTATAGTATTAGCAAATGCATCTTTAGATATAGCGTTCCATGATACTTATTATGTAGTAGCACATTTTCATTATGTATTAAGTATGGGAGCTGTGTACGGTATATTTAGCGGATGATATTATTGAACATATAAAATGCTAGGTTTAACTTATAATAAGTTTTTAGCAAAATTACAATTTTGAGTATTTTTCATAGGTGTAAATGTTACTTTTTTCCCTCAACATTTTTTAGGTTTACAAGGTATGCCCAGAAGAATAAGTGACTATCCTGATTCTTATGCAGGATGAAATTTAATAAGTAGTATAGGTTCATTTATTTCCTTAAGTTCCACTTTCATATTTATTTTAATATTATATTTACAATTAGTATATGGTCAATCTCTAAGTAGAAATCCTTGAAAAGAAATAAAATTTTATACTGATATATTAAGACATTTAATATTAAGAGTTTCTGATAGTTTAGAATGAAATTTAAATAGTCCACCTATGAGTCATCCTTTTGTAAATTTACCTATACAAAGTTAATAAATTCTTATTTATATATATATATAATCTTTTTATAAAAAATTATGATAATATTTAAGCTTTAAATGTACATTTTACATATAAATGAATTTTATAATTATTTAATAAATATTTTACAAATACTTGTAGTTTTAAGTGGAATTTTAACTATTATAAATAAAAATCCTATAATATCTATATTATATTTAATAGGATTATTTTTATCTATATCTTTATATTTAATAATATTAGATGTAACATTTGTAGGTATATCTTATTTGTTAGTATATATAGGAGCTGTGTCTATATTATTTTTATTTATATTAATGTTGATCGATATACGTATATCAGAATTACATGAAAATAATAATAATAATATTTATTTAGGAATAATAATAAGTACTATATTTTATAGTGTTTTATATAGTAATATAAACTTAGTATTTATTAATGAATATATTAATATAAATATATGAAAACAATTTTTTTATTTTTTAACTGACAATATAAATATAAATTATACAGCTTATAATAATTGAGAAAACACAGTAATAGAAAATTATGATTTAATAAGTATAGGAAATGTATTATATACTAATATATCAGTTTTATTAATAATAGCTTTATTAATATTATTATTAGCTATGGTAGGAGCAATCAAAATTAATATAAAGTAATCGATAAAATATAGTAAATAATATTTATGACTAAATTTTCAATCTTTTTATTAATGATATTAATAATATCATTACTTTTATTGTTTATAAATTATATATTTGCACAAAATAATCCTTATATGGAAAAAAAAACGGCTTTTGAATGTGGGTTTCATTCATTTTTAGGTCAAAATAGAACACAATTTACTATTTCATTTTTTATATTTGCACTGTTATTTCTATTATTTGATTTAGAAATATTATTAATATATCCATATACTATGAGTGCTTATGATAATAATATTTATGGTCTAATAATAATGTTATTATTTTTTATACTATTAACTGCAGGATTAGTGTATGAATTAGGTAAAAAAGCACTAAAAATAAATTCTAAACAATTACAGTAGTGTCTGTATAACAATACATGTTTCTTTTTTATAGAATTAGAATTAATTCTATATATTAAAGAATATTAAAAAATATTGAGTTTGATGATGGCTCTGATAGAATGCTAATCTAATGCTTGACACATGCTAATTTATTTTTAAATAAGTGTACAGGTGAGTAATATAATTTAACTTCCTAACAAAAAGATGTTAGATTATTAACGAATAATTTTATTAAGGTAATGGCTTAAAGATATAACCCTTAAATTCGTAGTCGTAACTGAAAGGTTGATCGACCACATTGGGTCTGAAAAAACCCCAATACGTATCGTACAGCAGTGAGGAATATTAGTCAATAGTCTGTTGGACTGAACTAGCAATTAGAAATAATAATTATATTATTATAAACACAAAATTAAAAAAGATAAATTGTGTTTAAGTGTCTTGACTAAATCTTGTGCCAGCAGTCGCGGTAAGACAAGAAAGACTAGTATTTATCATATTTATTAGGTGTAAAGGGTACTTAGACGGTTATTTATAATAACTAGAGTAATAAAGAAGAGTTTTTAGTACTAATAGAGCTAGAGATAAAATTCTTATATACTATTAGGACTGGAAAGTGAAGACAAAACTTTATATAAACTGACGTTGAAGGACGAAGGTATGGATTATTGAATAGGATTAGAGACCCTAGTAGACCATACAGAAAAAGATGAATGCCATATACATATATATATGTATATAAATAAATGTGAAAGCATTCCACCTTATGAGTAATTTGGCAACATAGAAATTGAAATCATTAGACCGTATTTGAAACCAGTAATGAAGTATGTTATTTAATTCGATAACCCCCGAAAAACCTTACCTAAATTTGAATATATATATATAATATATACAAGCGTTGCATGGCTGTTTTTAGTTAATATCGTGAG
>Ga0209611_10005662_pt1 | contig 20798 bp, 11 predicted proteins | sample S1TSphgellanicum_3_FD_187693 | JGI IMG/M metagenome (GOLD analysis project Ga0209611, IMG submission 187693) | Host-associated microbial communities from peat moss isolated from Minnesota, USA - S1T2_Fc - Sphagnum magellanicum MG (SPAdes) (version 2) | ecosystem: Host-associated > Plants > Peat...
GATGGAAAAGGATAAACCCTAAACCCTGCATGAGTGGATGGAAAATGAAATCTCCTGGTGAAGGAGATGCCTGAGGGAAATTTGGTTTTGAAATGTCCACCCAGCTTAGTGTAGTTAAATTGGGCCCAAGTCTTTAGCAGTGTGGGGGTGGGTATTTGACTTTTTATATATAATCGGGGCCTGGGTTTTTGAAAAAAACAAAATTAACAGAAACACAAGGGTCCGGTTGTTAAAATTTTGAAATTTGAGGTTAAGGGCCAGGGGCAAGGATTTCAGATTATTTAAGGCAGTTATCTTGCATGGTTACTGGACAAATACTCTGTGGCACTACCCTACCTCCATGGTTTCTATCAAATACCCGGTCTCAAGTAACATGCTGGATTCATTGAATTTGAACCCAAATGAAACAAAAAAATTTTAAAACATTTACACATTTGTGTACTTAAATCTTAAAAAGTTGTTGTTTATGTATAGCATTTATATTGTAAGCATTGTTCAAAAGTAGAACAAAGGTGTGATTCATAAAATGGGTCCACATTACAAAATCATTGCACAATCAAGCCATCACTAAAAGATACATTTTAAAGTTCCATCTTGCACACAACTTTATTGCAACATCCACAAAACTTACAAAAGGTGCAAAATACATCTCTATTCAAGGGAAAGGTCGAGTGATCCTAAATCTCAAGTTTTGGCAATATGTCAAATATGGTTTCACCCTAACAATTGTGCTTTTCTTAATTTTCAAGTAATTTTCTAAAAATTCACTCATGACAAATGTAATAAAAAGACAGAACATCAATCTCATAAGCAACAACAATGCCAAAAATTGATTATCATCAACATGATCTACACTACATGATACACATGAGATAACATATAACACACCCTAGAATTTGAGACTTCATGGGTGATGTCATTGCTATTCAATAACAACGAGCAAAAATGCCACAAGTTCTTATTTCTAAGAAACCCACCAAACAATTATTGCATTTTCATACATATTAGTGTCATGTTTCCACAAAGCTACAAACATTTACACATTAGCATACAATAGTTTATCCCAAAACAAATATTTGTGAACAATTTTAGATCACCATCATGTTTCCACAATCATAAATCATCTACAAATTTGAAACGATTAAATATGCCTCTAATGAAAACTTAGCAACATGTTTTGCCATTTATTTAATATTGAGTGCGATAATTCATATCATCCACTTTTGGGAATTCCTCACATTCCATTTTATCCTCAAGTTCATTTGTCAAATCAGATTTTGTTTCACATGCACTAGCCAAATATACATGCTTCAAGCAACCAATGCATAGATATGTTGGCTAGCTCTTGTTAACAAAAATTAATTTGTGAAGATTGTCAATTTGAAGACAACATTTGCAAAGTGGTCATAATTTTAACGATTGAAAAAATTATCTTAGTTTTAATTTGGGAGACTAGAATGCCCAAAATGTGTTTCCACCAATTTTGCAATTATTCTATGTGCCACCAATTTGCATCAACAAGATAGTGATGATATCCATTGAACTTTCTTAACACAAGGCGCCTCAAAATATTTGGATTTGTTTTAATGGTGTGAAACAAATATTTAGAATCAATTTGTGATCTTTGCACCTAAGGTTCATCAATAACACTCAACATTAGTGAAATGTTGTAGGCCTCCATCAACAAAGGTACCAATGATTGGGAATTGTAATAAGCAACCAATAGTTGCACTACCAAAATTTCAAGTTGGTAGTTATATGTATATCAAATGAAATACCCACCAAATACCCATTTTTAAATATAAATACCCACCCCACAATAGTCTTTACATAGAATTGACCTAAAAATGTAAGGTCTCCTTACTTTAAGGAAGTAGAATTAACAATTGTTAGGTGCATTTGTAATAATAAAAAACTCTCCCTAACTTGATCCTTTATTCATTCACCAACAATAGTCAATTCAACACAACAAGAATATGAAATTTCACAACTTGTGTTCAATCTACATGTGAAGAACTAGGCTCATTGTTAATACATTCACATTGAAACATGAACTACTCCAAACAACCTCGGTGCCATTATAGTCTTAAAATTTGAAAGCACCTCAAGGATTAATCCACTCATTGATTGATCATTTCAAAGACACATTTGAATGCACATCACTCACATGAACATAAATGTAGTAATTTTCCTAGATTGGATCTACACATCTTGCCAATAGACTCAATTGATAAAAATTTAGTGTTCAACTAAAAACAACACATACGTCACATTGAATCCTTCACAACTTCACTTCAAAACATTTAATTTGCACCCTCTTTCAATGAAGGTTAGGTAAATATGATTTTGTAACTTGCATAGAACTATAGACTAGAAACATAAAATCCTCCTATCACACCACACATCCTAAAGCTTCTTGCTCTTATTTTCACCACATTGCCCCCCAAGCTACTTCTCTTGCATTTCCTACTAAATGAAATAAACCCCACAGCTTCACAAATTCTTGGATAGTCTCTTGGAACAAAGGAGGGTTAAACATAAAACTTGAAGGAACATAGTCTAAATTGCAAAATTGTGGAATAACCATATTTGTTTTAATCTAAGATTCAATCACAAAAGTCTTTCCAAAGCTTGCTACATTTCTATCTAAATTTCATGGACATGAAACAATTGCGGAATTACATGTTTAATGAGGTGTAGAAACTTTATCACATTTTTCTAATATCACCTTCCATAGAGCTACATATGGTGTTGGGGACTAGTTTAATAGTTTTCTAGTTGGATAAGAGGACCTTTACATCTACATTAAAACCCTTTGCAGCAAGTTTTATCAAAATTAGGCTTACATGAGGCAAAGCTGAACGAAAGCCCAAATCCCTAAAAGCCCCTTCAAACAAAAATGTAAAAACTACATTCAAATTTGATTTTAACTTTTATGTGTGATATCCAATGGGTACCCATTGGGTATTATCATGAGAAGAAAAAAAATGATGGGGGCATTTTGGAAAATAGAATGCTTATGTTTACATGCATTTTAAAAATACACTAGAAAAATCCAAAGCAATTTTTATATAATAGGGGAAAACATTGACAACCAACCCATTTTATTATTGTAGAAATTCTAATTGCAATATTCATTGTATTTGTTATAGACAAGAAATTAGAAGCCAAGTTAGGGTGGACATTAACCATTGAAAATGGTTTTTGACACAGTGGTTTTATATCCCAATTTCCAAGGGAATAAATAGTAATCAACTCACTACTCCATCTTCGATAAATAAAACCATTTTAAAGAAACCGCTTTGACTATGGAGTTGGTTGGTTGATTTCACAACATTATTTTTTTGCCCAAAATTTAGTATACGATGATAACCAAACAACTAGACATTACTTAAGTCAGGCAAGTTGGAGTGGTTGATCCTCTTTGTTGTAGGTGAGAAATTATGTTTATACATCCCGAGAAAATATAAAATATAATTTTTTGACATATTAATAAAAAGACCCCCTATATAGGTCCCCTTATACAAGGATATTTCATAAAACAATACAACACATACCCCCAAGATTTATACTTTTATATGGAATCAAAGAAAACCTTAAAAGTTCAAGAATCACAACATATTAATTGTCAAATTATTTCAAAATATAAAGTTTATCAATTGTTGAATTTCACACGGACTTCACATTGTTTTAATTGAATTATTTATGGTAAACTTGATTGAATAGGGGTAGTTGCAAGCTACAATGGTTCACTTTTTGTGTTTTTATGAACTTTTTGCAAAGTGTACTTTTATTCAAATGTTAGAAATGCACTTTAAAATCATCAATTGACAAAAATATTTATGGATTAAAATTGCCAAATTGAATAAGAATATTTATTGAAAGGTGAAATTCAATAAACATACACTAATCATATAATAATGTAATTTTTAAATGGACATATGGACTATAGTATGGGTTCTGCATTAACATTCAAATGCATATATTATTATGATTTCATTTCAATATTTATATGGACTCAATATATGATACATGATGGAGAAAAAATATGGATGAAAACAAATACAACAAAAAATTTAACCAACAAATAACTATGGACTTTTGAATGATCAAATTTGGACCTTATTTTCAGAAGTCCCTATCTTGGTCAATTTTTTGTTGGATTGATATTTTTCCCCTTTAACATGTACATATTTTGAATTGAACCTTTATTGGTTCAATTCAAATGACATTTGTTTTTTTTATGTTTGTAATGTATTGATTTAAATTGTTTACAAATTTGAAATGATGGCAACAATATGGGACAAACTTTTGGGAAGGATGAACATTCCCACATCCCATACAACATTATTCCTAGGTAGTTAGATAGGTACATTCATTAGAAAGAATTATGTCATTTGTAACCAAAAAATCAATGATTATATGTGTTAATTAATTATATAATTGATTGCAATTATAGGATATTACTTCAAATCCTATGTGGAAAAAGTTGTAATCATGTACTAACGGGGCATTTAACTAATAGATGATGATATGATAATAGGAAAGATGACATCATTTTTTCATTATAAGTTTTCATCCATATGATATCCGTCATTAATAACAAAATGACATAAAAGTCCAAGATATCATTTGAAAATGTGACAAAGATAAAATCATTTCAACTATGATAAAAGAATGATTATGCAAATGATGTGAACAAAATGATGTTTCATTACATAGATAATGTGGTCATAAAATTATTTTATATTGATTCAAAAATGACTATTAGTCATTTAATATGTGTATAAATGAACATAAGGACCTATGGCATGTAAGGAATTGATTTTGATTAATATTATACATGAATCAAAACATGGTTAGGGTGCTCAAAAGGATTGTCTCATTTTATATTCATTGGACCCCCTCACTTAAACATGTTGTTGAAATTTAATGACACATTCATATTGAAAGTTTGATTTTATTCATAGATAGATATATTACAAAGGTATTATTCTATGTATAGAATGTTAAATTTGAACAAGTTTAAGGATCCCTACCAAGTTCTTGAAAAAAATTTAAAACTTTGTCTCACAAGAAAAAAAAAGTTGAAAGCATAATGAATATCTAAACAATATTTTTTTGGCCTAAGATTTTTACTGCTAACACCTTATGTGTTCATGTGTATAAAATGTATGAATGTGACAAGAACCAAATGCCCTATTGTAATGTAAAAAGTTTCAAAAAATCAAAATTTTGGAAATTTTTAGCCATTAATAGAATATGACACACATTGAATAAATTTTATTATTCTCATTTTCATAAGGGGAAAAAAAAAAACTTTAAAGGCCTATAAAAAAATTGGAACAAAATTATTTCATTTGATATGAAAAAAAAAGGTGAAATGTAATATAGGTCATTGGAAAAGTGAAGAAAAAGGTGAATTTTGAAATCCTTGAAGTGAATATGTCACAACCCCACTTTGAGGGAAGTGTGAGGTCGCCATTCACACTCTCGAAAATGGGACTTAGGAGTCCTCTGGGACTCCCGAAAACTCAGAACGCGATTGCAAGGGTCAAAAGTTAAGATTTAAAATTTAATTAATTATTTGACAATTTGCTGCCAAATCCAATCATGGAGTCCAGCACGCTTTCATACTTCTATTTTGGGCTTACAAACCCATCACACTTAGTTTTTCTGGCTCTACTACTCCCCTGAATTTTATTCTACCTTCTTCCTTTCTTGACTCTTTCACACTTCAAGATTTATCCACAAGGTTCTTTGGCAAACCGCCATCAGCAAGCTTCTGCTGGTGGAAATTAATGTGGTGTCACTAATTCAAAATTTGAAAAAAAATAATTAATGCCTTCAAAATTAAATGGAGTCCTGAAGAAATCAAGCCTCTAACCAAACAACATTTAGAGACTTCTTCCGAAATTATTAAATTATTATTGTTATTATAATTTTTAAAAATGGCATCCTTATTTTGATTAGGCATATTTGCATGTGATTAATACTCACTTCTTTCACTTTCATTCATTTACAATGTTATCAACATTTCTCCATGGATGATTCAATATCATAAAGCACTTGGGAAAAGATTATAGTGTACGTGGATGGCACCTTATGTCCATGAATTTCCCTCCTAGAAATTGAGAGCGATATTATGCCTACTTCTCAAGGATGGGAGGGAAATTATGCCTGCTTATAGATGTAAGAACCCTCCTACTAGTGAGGAGTAGGCATAAAAACTCTCCTATTCATAGGCCTCATGATCTACATAGGTTTGGTTCATGATAAATTTTTGCCTCATGCTTTATAATAGGAAAAGCCCATGGGTGGGGGACATTCCCAAAATGTGGGGCTGGACTTGGCTCTTGCCTCGTCCTAGCCTCCTTATTTTTAGAATGCCACAGCCTAGGGCTTTACCCTACACATTCATCATTCTCCATGCTCCTATATCCACTCAAAAGTGTCCTTAATGTGTCAGGCGTAACCCTAAACTCTCCCACACAAGATCCCTTCAGGGATACTCATGGGTATAATAATGTGTCCTCCAAATAGACACAGGAAATTTCTCCCAGTGGTTACACTATGGAGGGAGGTCTCCTCCAGAAGGAGTCACCTAATTTTCAGGCCTATGCCCTTGGACCTGTCACCCTGAAGGCTACGACCCTCAAGTTAGGAAGGCCCTTCAGAGTATGCCTTCCCCAGCCTAGAGTATGAAAGCATTTTATTGGCCTTGCCTACCGACGAGGCAACGCTATTGTGTTTAGATTCATTATAGAGTATAGTAGCTTAATGGATCTTAGCCCTTACGTAAATAGGTCTATTTCTATATGAGGATATTTGAAAGATGATATTTTGGCTTGTGTTGAAACTTGAGATTAGTTATAGAGTTATAATAATATCTTGAAGGATTTTGTTTCTTTTAGAGGATCTTTTGAAGATTATACTTTTGCATGGTGAAATATTTGAGTTCCCCTAATTCTTCTTTTGCCTTAAGATACATACTTTTTCATGTAATTGGCAAGGCCACATTATGACACACCCCATGTTTGAATGGTGGAAGGTTTGCCTGTGAATGGTGAAAGGTCCCTTCAAATCATAAAAGCGTCTTTTGGCATGGGTAGGTGCTTTCATATACAAAGAATAAAACCTCGGAGTACTTTCCATATAGTTTAAAAACATAGGTACCCTAGTATATCTTGGCAACTTCAACCCTAATTACATTATTTATAGAAATTTTCAAAAAAATTAAATTTATTTATTTATTTATTCCAAAAGAACAGAATTGTGAAGGAAAATAGAAGGGTTTATGAAAATAATTCTATTTTTGGATATGGAATCTTCAAAATTAATTAAATGATGACCCTATACCAGACGTGTGTGGAAGCTGCCCCTATATTCTGGTATGTAAGAGAATCCCACGCTTCGAAACAAAATGTTGACGTCCATCCAATTTCGTTCGTCTGGACGATTTCCAGGGTCTAGTTTGAAATTCACGGTGACACGTGAGAGACGAATCGTGATTTCAGCAACTTCCTCGTCGCCGTTTCGTTGTCTGGACGAATCGAATGTGCGTCCGACTATTGGAGTTCGTTCGTCGGAGCAGGAATCTTCAACGGACACGAAGAAAGAGTGGTTGTTTTTGCTGTTGTGTGTTGGCCTTGCTCTTCCACTTCCTCACTCTTCCTCGATCTTCCGTGCTCCTCTTCGTAGCTTCTTCATCATCTCCCACGCCATTCACGCATGTCATTGCTGTTGTTCCATCTGTATTTCCTGTGCTGTACTCACGCACACTAGGTCTTCTCCATTCCTGAAACCGCCGCATACCTATGCATGCATGTTCCATCGCTCAGTCTCTGTGGAGAGGTTTCTTAGATTCTTTCGATACCTAGGTATTCAGCAGATGCGGATTGCACCGTCTGAAAGAAAAATGTAGGTTTTCAGCGAAAGACATGAATGCATGAATCTCGAAAGGAAGGTTTACGCCGTTGTAGCAAGCTGATCTTGAGTCCAAATAGAATGAGGTAACTTCTGCCCGTTGATCCTTGACTCCATGCTCATCCAGATACATTGTTTTGGTAAAGTAGGATAAGCACTCTGTTGTTAACGAAGGGAAGGCTTCCTCTGAAGCCAAAAGAAAGGCTTTTGGCGTTTAAGCTTTAGAGATATGATCTCTGAGAGATGATTGAGGACATGTACGAGATTCAATTGGTTCAGAGCTTTTCACCCCAAGGTCATCTCAACTTGAGAATCTCCCACTTGAGACTGAATTCTCTCTGTGGTTTCACCGTGAAGGTTTTTGCTTAAACCCCGCCACCAGCGAGTATCTACAGTGGTATGTTGAGCGTATACTCTCTTTCACCAAGGCCTGTCTATTATCTGGAAGCCACGAATATCAAATGCAATCATGTGTCACAACCGCCATCTCATGCTCATTTGCATATCAGACGGGCCTCCACAATGGGGTGGAGCAGTTCAGTGACATGCTGGAGAACAGGCCCAGTACTGAATCCAGCATCCTTTGTCTGGTATGAATTTGAGTGAACTAACCTTCTCGTGGCTTTCTTAGAGTCCAGTATAAAATATGTAGAGAATTGAGTTATGCATGAAACTCACTCCTGTATGTATAGGTTGTCCTTTTATGAAATTGGTGGCAATTTTCCATTTGAAACTGGTGTCTAATTTCTCACATTTATATGGATCTAGGGCTGGAGATCCTGATCAAGCCAGTTCTGTGTGAGTAATGGACAGGAGGGAAGCTCTGAGAACATCAAAAAATGGTAGCAAGTGGGAAGCAAGGGACCATGAACAGAGCACCATAGTTAGAAGATCTTGTTATGTGTGGCTGGGAGGCTTCTTCCAGAGAGAGAAGCCACAGCCACATCATGAACAATCAAACTCTCCACTACTGGAACTCCGATTCAGGCTGTTTGTGTCAGTACCAAGCAAGGATTCTTGTATGGGGAGGATCTGGCCACCCAATTGGCTTAGGCTCTTGCACCAATGTCATTCATGGCTATCAGAGCCTGTCCAAGGTTGGTAACACAACCTTCTGTGTTGTTTATGTGCTTTAAAATCCCTATTTCCTTTCAGTACTCTTGTAGATCCTGACAACTCAGACAATTCTGTATTCACAATGACATTGCAATTCCATTTGTGCTGGATGTTAATAAACTGCATATCTCTGCAATCTTGAATCTTTTCATTCAGAGAACCAAATTGCACTGCAGGTGGTGGAGGCTTCTTTGGCAATGGGAACAGGAATGGGAGTGGCAACAACAAATACCTAATTGGCTCTTGGGATGATGGTGGTGATGATGATCTGAGTCAAAAGGATGGTAGATTTGGCAAGAGCAGACTGACTATATACCATTGGTGGGCTGTGAGCCTTGCTGTTGGCTGGGGATTGATTTGGGTACTTGGATCGTTCAGTGGAGCCCCTTGCCCTGCCTCCTTGCCTGTATCTCAGATTGTGGATTGTTTGCTCTGGCTTGGACTACTGTGGTGCTGGCTTACATTCCTTCTTTGGGTTGCAAAAATGGTGCTCCTTGTTGCTGGTTGGTGTCTTGCTCCTAAAAACCTCAGTCTCAATTCATTAAGCTTGAAGAATTTGACATCCAATTGGAGTCCTGACAGGCAAGTTCTTGTCTGGGCCAAGCTTGATGAAAGGATGGCTAGGAACATAGGGGCAGTACCATTTCTTGTGTTTTCTATCTTTTTCATGTCTGATCTATTCCACTTTGTGAAGGAGCTCAATGTGATGTCAACGGTCAGTGCTCATCTAGCCAATGTTTATGACCGTGTTAAAAGGGGCAACTGCAACCTGAATTCAGGGGGGTTTAGTAGAAGGAAACAAAGGCTGGAGATTAGATCACCCCCAAAAAGAAAGTTATAAATAGATTTTCCTGTGTTGGTTTCCAGAGAAAATAGTTCAAAAGCTGTGATTATTTGGGCTTGTAACTACCAGTGTACATAATAAAGCAGCCAAGACTATGGGAGCACCATTTCATTGCTTTTTGAAGTTGCTTTATCTTAATGAAAGCACAACTCAAGATGTTACTCTGAGGGACATTTGCATTGAAGAAATGATCCACTAATGTGCACCTGAATGCTGCAAAGAGTCAACAATCAATGTAAGAGTTGCATTTTACTCAAGAACACAACAGGGTATCACCCTTCACCGCAGCCATCAAATGCACATCAGTAAAGTTATTTCTACAATCAGCTACACAATGACAAATCAGCAGTTCTCAACAGAAGTTAAATTCAAACATGCAAGGCTTGAGTGCAATGACTGACAAAAAAGGATTTCTGTACACTGTATTTGAGGTAAGGTTTATGTAACTTCCTAAATGACTCACAAATTGGAGCATTTCAAATTTCAAATTAACAATGTCGGCAGAGTTTTCTAGATTTATAAGCAAATGATTAGTACTCTTCCACTTTCCCTACTTTGAAACAGCTTATTGCCCAGTGCCACTCCTGTTTTCTAATTACTTCATTATTTTATTGCAAGGGCAGAGTCATAAGGACATCACACCTTCACAAGGTACAGATCAAGACGATGGTATACCAAGAACACAGTGACCAGGACAGCACAACCAAAAGCATAAAGGAACTGATAGCTACAGAAGCCGAGCCACTGAAACAAACCCCTGGAGGGTGGGCAAAAGTCCAGTACTCCAGAAGATAATTGAGATGATTTCATGGCCTCTTCTTAACTCTGTTTTTCTCTGCTCATGAGGCTTTCTATGTACACTTGATATTGATTGATGGATTGAATATTTAGATCAACAAAGATCTTCAGAAAATTGACCATCCTGCAGCAAGTCCAAAGAATCACCATACAGTCAAATAGCATGGTACTAACATGGATCAGAGAGCATCTGTGTAGAAAGGTTACACTGTGATCAATTCCCTTCTAGCTTCCACAACTAACAATCAGGTTTCAACACATTACAATGACCTCTCAACCCTGCACATCTGGGGAAACAAAATGAAAGGCATCACAACAACTCAAAGCTCTGAACAATCCTCATTTCCCTCATGCTGAAACATAGGTCCATTTCTTTTACCCTCCTCATGCATCCCAAATTGACAATCAATCATGGTCATACATCCTAAAATTTTCTTGCTCAAATATATAGAGACAAGACAGGACAGGATCAAGCATACATATTGCTGCTGTAACATTGCTACCTGCAATTGCCCACCTTGATTCATGTTTGCCATCTGCAAATCCCACAACACTATTGCAAGCATACTCTGACATTAAAATACTCATCCAGCTTGGTGTCTTGTTCCCAACTTCTTGAATTTACAAGCTGCCTGTATAGTAGAGAATGTAGCATAGGTAACAAGAACCTCTCCAATCTATCTGTCTGTGCTAGGATTCGTTGGACACCAAAAAAGGGCACAGAGACCAAACCGTGCTGGACGGTAAAAGTGATGATTGGGCATTTACACACAGATGATTCATAGATCCAAGCTGGATTCAGCTGGGAGTCCCTTGACTGACAAGTGTGTTTTGCTGTGTTGCTTGCAGTTGTGATCTTTGGAGCTACTGATGCAGATATTGCTGCTGCAAAGACTGCTGCTGTCCTTGGGGTTGTTGGAGAGCCTGCCGGTCCTCACAGTGCAGTCTATGGTTTACAAAATTCCTCTAAGAAAATAACTCATTTCCTCACTAGTTTCTATTTATCACAATTTCAAAGACAAGCACTAAACAAAGATATACAAGATGGCAGCTGGGTACAGATAAAAGCTGCCAGTTTCAGTTTGCCCTCAACAACAGTGTGATGATGACAGAAAGGACAAACAACAAAGATCATGATGGATAACAGGATAAGACAAAGGCCAGAGTTGTGATGAAAAGCAATTCAAATAATCTACTAAGTGAAAAACAAATGGTCCCAACAAATAAATCACATAGGCAACACACACATGATACAGATACATGAGATATTTCGACAATAAATCAATGTGAACTCTGAGGAAATCAGGAAATCAGAGTAGATGGTAACATAAAGGTTCACAATTGAGGAACCAGGCATATTCCCAATCAAGAGCAAGAGAAACCTGGTATTGAAGCTGCTGCTGCAACTGTAGGAATTGATCCTGACAAGATAAGACAGTGTCAGGCTTTTACAGTTGCTTCACAGGTATAGTAACAGACTGGAGTGCAATGAACAATCAAATACAGGAGCAGAGAAGCCCCAACCTGCTGTAATTTGGCTTGTTGATGATGTTGTAGCAAATGCTGCTGTGATAATTGTCATTGCTACTGAACATTTGCTTGGGCCTGTCAACATCAGACATGGATGTATCAGTGCTCTCTCTAGCCTGGCACTCCCTGCTCACTGCCCGCTAATGCATACAGCCAAGGAAAGTTCATTTTTATTCATTTGCTCAAAAAAGAGTTCACTCACTAGTGGAAGTCATTCAGACGTTACGCGTATTAAATGCAGTACCTGAGGCACTGGAGGGGTTCCAGGCTATCAAAGTTGCTGGCTTTGCTGCACCTGAGCGGACTGCAGCTGTTGATTTGCAGCTGTTGGAACTATTATTGCCTTTGCATGAGAGCTTCTTGCTGTTGCTGTTCTTGCTGTAGTTGCTGCTGTTGAAAAGGGATGTTCACATTTCCCATTCTAGATCTTGGGGAATTAACAAACAGTCCAGATGAGGCAGCTGATGCCATGCCAGGGACAGTCCCAGTACCCATAACATTCTATAGAGGATTGCACAACTCAGACCAGGGTTGGTCAACTGCAGCCAATATAGTGAACTCCTCGTTAGTCCTGCTTCAAAAGGTCTCACTGTAACCACAAAATCTGTACAGTTTAATCATGAGGGTGACAATTAAAACATGGGTTGACTTCATGGACCCTGAACAGCCTGTCCCAAATAAGTTCTTGCCATGGTAATTGAAAGCATGACAAGCTTCAGTTTGAAAGAACAAAAAATCTGTGAGTAAACAACAGGTATAGGGTTTTCAGTATGTGGTTGTTCTCTATGCCCACAGCTGGTGAAGCCATGACCTGTGACCAGAAAATATAATCAAGAAACTACAGGAAAGAAACCCAGTATAATGGCTTTCAGCAAAACACTTGCATGTCCACACTGTGCAGCTGGCTCAAGAGCAAAAGGATTTGGGGCTTCAAAGACAATAGGACAACAAGCAGGGACAAAACTGGCTCTGATGCAGCTACTGATCTGATTAGGAATCATACCTGCTGAGGCACAGGTGGTCCTATAAGTTCACTAGATGGCAACACTCACAATGATCCTCTCTCTGAAGCCCAAACCTGCCAACAAATACAACCCCTGGTTGTCAATGAATCTAATCAGTTGACAAAGTAAAAGCATAGTTGCAATGATAGTGTCACCGAGTCCTAGGACACACAATACACAGAGTCTGGTGCAGGAAGTACCATGAAGAAATAGGTTAAAGACAGAAAGATTCCAGTAGCCACCATATGTGATGCACAATGCAAGACTGCTTGCTTAAGTGTGCTGGCACCCACAGGTCCCTGCTGAGTTCTGAGTCTATAGAACTTGTGGGCCTCTTGCAGCACTTTGTCTGCAGCATTGCACACTGATCCAACCATCTCTATTTGCCTCTGATGGTGAAATAACCAGCAAGCACAAAAACTTACATGCAGCTTCCACTCATTAATGCCTGCAAAGATGATGAAGAATCTCCATTCGACACATGCCTGGAGAAGGGCATATCTGCTTATATACCATGGAAAAGGATTGGCAAGTAGAACCATGAAAATATTGACTGAAAAAAATCAATCCCTCAAATTCCAGCTTACCTGAATATTTTCATTCTGCAATTGAACAGGAAGTCTGGAAAACGCCTGACAAAATCTGTTCCTTCATAGTGACCTCGTCTGCCGCCATCTCTGGTAGCCGCTTGGATGACAGCAGTAAATGCAATACTGCAAACTAAAACTACACAAAAACAACTACATCATCAATCCCCTCTCTCCCCTTTCCTCTACACCTCTCCATACGAGCAACTTCTCCATCCATAACTCAGGCATTTTCCTTGCCCAATCTGACACGTTGCCGAACACAAATTTGATGCATGTACACATTGCCTCTCAGCAATCAAGTAGATGTGGAAAAGTCCAAATGCAAGATGTGACCATAGAAATGTACATATTGAGTTCTGTTGCGTTTGTGAAACCGTGGGAAGACGTATTAGGTAGACATAATAATGTTTAGCGAGCACTCAAAAGACAGTGCTCATCAAAATATCAGCCATGTCCTCATCCAAGTTGCAGCAAACTTATGAAAGTAAGCTTCATTTCATTTTAGCCATGTCCTTATCCAAGTTGCAACAAACTTGTGAAGGTAAGCTTCATTTCATTTCGGCTTGTACAAGCAAAGCATCTATGCCTTGGGCATACAGAGAATCATGTAGAGGCGTAGTGATTGGGGTCTAGTGATTAGCAATATCACATGTCAACAAGAAATTGCATTCCCACCCCCACATCATGCTCAAAATGCATCCTTGCCCACACAAAACTTGGCATATATTTTCTCAAACTACCCATATCTTTTCGATCCATGTAAAGTCGATCAATTCATTCAACTACTTGACTAAACACATTACACACAAAACCCAACTCTCCTCGTTTGGAAAAGTGGATGTGCATTCAAGCGTAGCGTAGAACCCACCATAGAGAGGAGCCGTGATCCTAAGCTCGTGAAAAGATGCAACTCCATCGTTCCGGCGCTTACCTCATCAATATTGCTCTGTCCAAACCTAGAGGTCGAGTAGGTAGTGTTGAGAACCCTGGTGATTCACAGAACCCTATTGACAAAAGTGTCGTACCCTAACAGCTAGGGTTATCAATAACAGTACGTCTGGGCAATCAACAGGTCAGTGTCCACATCTGTTACTGTTTATACCCATAAAAGATTATTGGAAACGTTTCCTAACGTGACAGCATGCCATTGGACAAGAGCTCCACGTATCTTTGTACCTTATGCTATTTTCGTACCTCGCTAAATTTTTTTTGCATGTTCCTGGTCGCTAGTTGGCTAAACCTCATATCTCACTCTCTTTTGTGTCCCGTAAGTCGTAAGCTTAGCACTCTAGGGTTCCTTACAATAATTATGTCCAATAAGCAACTTGAGCATACTAATTTGCGGTTAATAGTCTCAACACTGACATGCCTCCACTATTCACAATAACTTAGGTACTTGTTATTTACCTAGTCCATAACCTATGGCCCACCATTTCATCAGAACATTTTGATGTGTCTTCTCCCTCCCATCTCCCTTTGTCTTGCTCTGATCTGATTCATAACGACTGTAATGAGAATCGCACTTTGATTTGGCTATCAAGTCACCAGTTACAACGCATAACCTTTGACTTGGATTTCAGTAGTCACCTACTAGTTAGCACAAGGTACGAACATTGGATCTCATTAGGCGCAATGACTATGTAACCGGCGAGAGCAGGCCAGTTATGGGACATAACCGGTGACGCCACCAGACAGAACCACATAGTGGATGGGTGGGATTTCACTTTCTCTTCACTCTTTTCTCATTCTTCACTCCTCTCCTACATTCGTTCTCACTTGTGTTCGCCATCATTCCCTCTCATCTGTGAGTTCTGTGTTCGTCCTGTGTGTTGCAAATCTTTCAGGTGCATTTTCCTCTTGCTTTGCTAAGATTTTCCTATGGTCTGTTATCGCTCCACTTTGATAAAGAACTTGAAGAACTTGCGTTGTAGCGTAGCGAAGCGCAACTTGAAGAGCTTGATAAAACGTGCATTGAAGCGTAGCGAAGCGCGGTGAAGTAAGGGGGAGGAATGATCCCACTCGTGGATGATGGAAATTGAAGACAGACTCTTGTGTCCATTTTCTTGTGTTTTTAGTTTAACATCGAAGTTTATATTAAAATGCTTAAATGTACAGTTGGTTAGAAGTTTTTGCTTGGATGTTACAAAGCATTGGACAAGGGAGAAGAGAGATTCACTTGGTAATTGGCAGCATGACTACTGTTTTGGCGACTCACTGTTACTGGTTGCTTTGCTTTTGCTGACACGATCTTCACTAGAATTGAATAAGGAGCGAGCAACGTTCCCACAACATGCTTTTGTGTGCACAAAAGCTGTAGCTATTGCATATATGAAATGCTTAAGGATTTATTCACTTGTAAGTTGTGTACCATAGAATAGTTTGTCATTCGCAACTCCAAGACTTTCTTTTAGGGAGCTACACGTAACCGAAATATGAAAACTGGGGGATTGCCTAAAAATTGAGAATACTCTAAAAGAGACAGTTGATGTGAACCTCAAACCAACACGGCAACCAGCAATTTGCCTCCGAAATCTTTGTGTTAGCTTCTTCATTGAGCATCTACCAGAACTCAATGGCTCGTTGATGGCATCTAGAACAACTCATGATCAGCAACAATCAACTATCCGGAACAACTCTCAGAACAACTCAGTTAACCTCACAATTCCGAGCAACAAACATCAAGGGTAAATGACCATGTGCATAAGACACTTGTTGTCTGTCACCCATTTGGAATTTTGTGATATCCACCACTTTGTCAAAGGCCCTCCCAACCATTGCTTGCATTCTATGTTCAGATCCATGACATCATTACTCTCCCAAAATGCCCCTCATGTTGCTGCCCCACTTGCGACAAGGTGAAGGTTCCTTTTGGCAAGGACAAAAGCAGCATCTAGCATCTCATGAAGTTCCACATAGCTCAGCTCTTGGACCTCTTTTCTTTCCATCAACTTTGCAGATTATCAGGGAATTTGGAAATGAGAGAAAGGCTGATGGGCCTTTTGAACTAAAAATGACTCTTAACCATGCAATCTAGAGACCTTCTTGTAGCTAGGTCAACAGTTGTGGTGATTCAGTTTGCTCTAGTAGCCATGAACACGCATTGTCTGGAATAAGGCAGCTGGTGGCTTCAGAGTGGCTTCAGGCATTCAAGACCATTGCCTGTAAACTGCCTTTGTCTGCTTCCATTACTCTCCACCTATCTCACACCCTCTGTTACACTTCGCGCACATTGCCTACCAGTCTTAAAAATCCTCTGCTACACTTCAAGCACATTTGCTGCAGCAATTTCAAAGAATTAATGGTAATGATATTCCCTGCCTTTTTCCATAGCCACTTTTGGATTCCATTTTCTCATGATAGCCAAAGGTCCTGAGCTTCCATGCTAGGCAAATGGATGGCACAAGAGAACCTACATCTAATTGCAAAACCTTCCACCTCTGATGGGTTCCAGAAGGTGGCCATCGATCTTTTCTCCTCCAACTTGAAAGTGCAAGATTTTGAGGATTCACCCATACTATGCTCTACTCTCATTTGCTTGTGCTATAATTTGCAATAGCTCCAGCTCCTTAGAATTCCCTAAGCCTATGCACAGAACCACAAGACCACCAGCCGTGTCAATGATTGCTCAATCCTAGCACACACTTGAGCTCAATTCTTGATCAAGTATCTTTATCAACACAATCTATGCAAAGACTTTCTTTGCAGTAGCAACTCCTTTCAATCTAGAAGTAGAATCCAGACAAATGGCAGCGGAGATTTCTTACCTTCAAGGCGTTGGAGAAATCCCTTGCCATTCATAATGAGAACAAGTACTAACCATTCATGGTGCGTCTTAAGGGTAAAGGCCAAAGGCCAAGTCCATTTTCAAGAGGCCCACGTGAACCTTGACAGTTCACTGGCTCTTTTCACACAGAAGACATATACAACTTACCTAACCACATTTTTCAACTACCAACCCCTATGTTGTTTGAAAGCTTATGTATCCAAATTCTTCATGAGTCCTAGAGCCCTGCCACTGCACGTTTGTAAAGGATATCAATTCCTCTGCAAAGCGAGGGAACGTTTTATTTTTCAAATGTTCCTACCCAATGGGTGTGTGTGAGGTTTCACAAATTTTTCTACAAAAAGTGTGTGTGCGAGCTTTGGGCATGGTAAGCCCCTGGGAGAACGCATTACCAGAGCTGAGGCCATGCTTTGCTCCGCCTCACACAGGCCCGTTATTTTGGTAGTGGCCTCCGCCTAGGGCCTTACACATGACATTGTATTTTAAGAGTAGCTTATGTCCATGAATATCCCTCCTTCAAATGAGGAGAAACATTATGCTTACTCCTTAAGAGTGGAAGGGATCCAACTCCTTATAAATGTAAGATCCCTTTGCACTCTTAAGGAGTAGATGTAACAATTCCGATTTCGATGCCTCTAATGATGTACATATATGTTTTGCTTCATCAAAGGCCTTCCTGCATCACAGGGTACTGCCTCATGCTAGGCCCCTAATTTTGGGAATGCCCCCACCCTGGGGATTTACCCCCACACATGTGAACCTGCAACAATATCTGCCGAATCATGACTGCATCATGACTGTTCAAGTTTCACCATAACAACAACTTTCAACTACTGAAGAGCTAAGTTAGCAACATTATTGGCTTGTCTTTTGCAAAAATAAGGTATTTGGCAAGTAACCCCGGTTCCCCACAAAGGAAAATGGCTTTTTTTGGACAGATGGCATAGAAACTTGGCTTTAAAAAACATCCCAGAAAATGGCAAATTTTGGACAGATGACTCCACTCCCACCCAACGCCCTCCCCCCCTCCCCAAGCCTGGGGCCTAAGTATGGCCAAATCTTATCACAGGTGTCCAGAGTCAAGAGGAAGAGAATCTTATCTAAGGAATTAGAGGGAGAAAGGAACATCAGTAATAGGCTCTTTGGATTCATTCATCATCATAAGCACATGAAACTTGGGCTTTCAGATTTTGGCATTATTCACCTTTGATTGTAGTCCTAAGTATGAAAGTAGGCTATGATAGGAACAAATTTCCTTTTTCCAAAGTACATACAGGAAAAAAAAATTCTACCCTACTATTAGACTCTAGTCAGTTTTTGGCAATTGAAAGTGCACCAAGAATGTGGGTTATTGTTATGAGGTAATAATAATAAGGCACTTTCATGATTTCAAACCATAATCATCAAATTTCTAATCAGCAATGTCATAAGTACTTAGTAAGTACTCCCCAGTTTTGGCTCACTCTGAGTCTCTGCACCCAGAATTTAAGTGTGTGTGTTGTGATGTAAAACACTCCAAGAAATTTCATGATATATTTGGAGGCCACCTTGTATTGGTGAATACCCCTCCTTAAAAGAGGATGAATCTTAAGATGCATAAGAGGTTAACAGCGGGATGAAGCTTATGCCTATAATTTATGCTACATGTGGAATAATAGTAGGATGTTTGTTTGTATATATCACTACACGCAAATGCTGGCTTGCCACATTGTATCTTGATACATGCGATTTTCGCCACAAACCCAAGAAAATCCAAGAGCCACAAGAGTGACAAGTGGTCAGGATTACTTGGTACGTGTTGGGAAAGGGCTGGGAGTTGGATATGAAGAGGGGTTGGCATGGGGGGTGGAGCTGGCACAGCCATTGTGGCAAAGAAAAAGGAGGTGGGGTCATTGCCTCGTACGCTTTTTTTTTAATCTAGTCTATCTATAAACTTTGGTGATGATGATGACGTTCATGGGTATTCCATGACATGTGAGGGTCTGTAGAAGAGAGTAAAAAATATTTTCAAACCAATAAAATGAATACAATACAATTCAATTCAATTAGGAGGGAGGGAGGAGAGCCTTTTATGTGATTCTTATGATAATCTCATTATTGTTGTTGCGGTCATGTGTTTTTTACAAAACAATGGCATGAGGCAGCCAACCCCTTAAGTCCTCCTGCAATGGCCTTGGACATAGGCTTCTATCAGCTTTGTCTGTGAGGGTGAGATTACAAAACAACTTAGTTTCCATTTGGTCACATATTTTGAGAATTGTTCACCTGATATTACTCTGAACTGTGAGATCATTTCTTGAGAATTTCATGAAAATATTTTCTATTTTGCTCAGTTGAAATGGGGCAGAGCCATTTATGCAACAGTTTGCTTGTTACTAGTTGTTAGATATTATTACCCTACACATAGTTCATCAGTTCATATTCTTCTTTTTCTTCTCCAAAAAGAAATAAAGTACATTTGAAGGGAAAAAAAGAAAAGTCAGGAATAAGAAGGGAACCCAAAGCATGTCAGATTATGGAGCCAGCGAACATGCCAGCGCCCAGGCATAGGAATATATTGCTGATCATAAAGAAGAATCCAATAACTTACTTTCCGGTATGGAAGTGTCCCTGCTCTTGTAGTACATACGTGACCATCACAGGACGGATCAACAAGAGTTCACTCCTGTACTCAGGTTTGAGCCATGGATGAGAGTGTGGGCATTCACATTAAAGGTATCCCTAAAGTCAGGCGATTAGGAGGTGAGAACAACCAGTTTCAGCACAATAAGGCATCAAATGCATAACTGGGAGTGAAGAATTATGCACAAAACAAGAAGAATCCAATAGCTTACACCTTATCGTTATGAAATGTAGGTGCTCTTGTAGTATGAATGTGACTAGCAGCATGGGACTGGACAGACAGACATGAGTTCACTCATTTGCTCGAGTTTGAGCCATGGATGGGGGGTTGTGGCCATGTACATGCATGAATCAATTATAATTTCTCGTCTTCTTTTCTTTTCTTTCTTTTCTTTTTTTGGGGGGATTTCAGTGTTTCCCATGTGAGGGAAAGGTGGGTACGAAAAACTAACTTCGCGAAGGGGAGTTGCAAGTACAATTTTTTCTTTTTCTTTTTGACAGTTGAATGGCAACTTCCAAGCTTTGCGAGTATAGGACAGACAGACCTTTGTAACCAAATCCAGGTCCCAAAAGAAGACGGTACG
>Ga0209611_10005663_pt1 | contig 20794 bp, 13 predicted proteins | sample S1TSphgellanicum_3_FD_187693 | JGI IMG/M metagenome (GOLD analysis project Ga0209611, IMG submission 187693) | Host-associated microbial communities from peat moss isolated from Minnesota, USA - S1T2_Fc - Sphagnum magellanicum MG (SPAdes) (version 2) | ecosystem: Host-associated > Plants > Peat...
TTCAATTGTATGATATCCAATCTGAACTCTATGTAATAGGTTTTTCTATGCAACTTCATAAATGTGTTGCTGGTCAGCTTTCAACTTGTCACTTAATTTTAACAACCCATCCCAATTTACCACCCCATTGGAAAGAATTAGAGTATCGGGGGTTCCATTGGGCATTACATCATTCACATCAGCCTTCATAAAAAATGCCATGCTAGAAGATGTTCAACATGTGAACCTTCTCCCTATAATGGGTGTTGTTCAGATAGCCTTTGGAATTCTCATTCATTGTTTTGTGCAACGACCATCATATTTTTTATAATGCACACCTCCTTCCTTCACCTTCATAAAGTTCATTATTTTTTTAACTTTTCCTTTTTTCAAGTGTTTAGGCACCTCTTAGGTCTAAGCCTAAAAAGACCTCTAGCCCATAAATAAACCTTTATCCAAATAACTTTTGGTGGCATTAGGCTCATACTAACATTCACCATCGCCTCAACGACCTATTTAGGGAATTAGGCCCTTGTAGCTTTAATCATAACTGCTAGGTTTATGGTTGATCAACGTCCCTTCCTTCTTGAAGCCTTAGCATGAATCAACAACAACACCTTCCCTTTCTAGCAACACTTTAAAATGACATGTGATCTTTTACCACCCATTAATAGAAGTCATGTCATTTGCAACCATTCCTTGTGTGACTATTTGCAACTAAATGTTGCCTACAATTATGAATGGTTGCCTATGTGACTATTTTTCAAATTTGGATGGATTTTGGTCTTCCTTTCAACTAATTACAACTATGACCTATTTCATCATTCCAATAGGTTGATTTTTCATAATGTCTTTGTATTTTTACAACATCATAATATGTTTAGTTGCACATGCAACCATAATAGTCACATTATAGTTACATAAGGTACGTATGCTACCTAGTAGCTACACATATAGATTATTTTATAATACATATGTACATATATGTACATACCTACCTACCTACTACGTACTTATTTAATTACTAGGCACCTACCTACCTACCTACTTACTTACTTACTTACTTACATACACTTTACGTATGTACCTACTTACTTAATTACTAGGTACCTACCTACCTATGTCCTACTTACCTACCTACATATTATTTACTAAATACCCACATACATATATACTTACATACGCACTAACTACCTAATAAGTTATTTAATTATAAATAATTATTGAAAGACTATTTAAATAGGTATTAAAATAAATAATTATGTATAAGTTGTTTTAAAATGTACTTAAAATAAATATTATCTAAATAGGTACCTAGTAGGAATTTATGCTACTTAGTAGGTAGGCTATGTAATAGCATGTGCTAAAGAATAGTTGCAACTAGGTTACAACTATACGACTAAACTACAACTGAAATTTTATCCCATATTGTTTATCTTCCCTTTCAAGTTTACAAATTATATAAGTAGGTTTGTTTACTAGAAGAAACACATTCAATTTTTTCAATTGCCACATGGGAGGAGTTAATCACATAGGCTCCACCCAAAAGGCTAAACTTAAAATAAAATAGGATTTTGTTATAAAAGTTTTAGACCTAGACCTACCTACCTACCTACCTAGACCTATGGCTAGGCGGCCTAGGCTTAACCTTGGTGCCACATGGCCTATTATAAATAACCTAGCCCAAAACTAGGTTAGGTACCTTAGGCACCTAACTAGGCTAAAGGTGGCCTAACATAGGCCCCTAACCTAGGCCTAGTTTAGGTGCCATGTGGCCTATCATAAATGGTCCAACCTTAAATGATTATAAGGTAATCTGAAGTTGCCACATGGCATAATCTAATTGTTTTAGTCAGATGGTTGAAAAAAAAGAAATATTTATTTGGAAAAATATTGCGAAAAATCCAAATGATGCCACGTGTCACATTCTTAAGCTACCATGTGTGAATATATTGATGTGCACTACAATCACAAGTGTAATTGCAAATGTAGTTGCAAAAATTCATCTCTGGATACGTATATAACCTCCATACTTGTATTTTACTAAAAAATATTTCATCCATAATCTACGACTAATGGTCATCTGCGACTTTTCATTTGTTACTATGCTGATTTTTAGTCATTATGTCGCTTGCAACTAAAATTTTGTTGTAAATGACATTCGTAAACAAAGTTTTTTCTACTAGTGGCCCATGGCTCACACGTGTCTTCCTCCATTTAAACAATTCATTGAGTAGCAAATCATTTAACTTCAAAATTCCATCTTGAAACGTCTGCCCATCATACCTTTTCCAACATGTTCTTCAACATGATATCTAAGGCCCATTGTGTTTGAATTTTATCATGTTTTAGCCTAGGGGTAAACATTTGGTTTGTAGTTTGATTAGCTTTCCCATCCTTTCAATTACTTTCCCCAATTTTTTCTATGACGATTCAAACATGATTTGGACTACCCCATCCCTCAATTGCGGGTATCCCTTGATGTGTGTGCACACATCCCATTGACCCTCTGGGTATTCACCTCTTATGATATGGCAATGAACGCACGGCAACCCATGATGCATTTCACGACACTTTTGTCACCATTACACGAGATGTTAGCTTCCACATGGGACAAAAATAATTACATGCTTTTCCTTCAACCACATTCAACTCCTTTTGTCAATAAGTTGACATTATGCTCACCAATGATAACATTCGCACTTTAATTAACATTGTCATTATTGACTTAATGTGAGTGGATTTAATTCCCTAGTCTTGTGTAGTTCGAAAATTTGTTGCCTTTGACATGACTTAAGCCAAAAAAGGAATTATCATGATCTACGCCCCACTGATCAATTCCTCCATTTAGCAATTGAGATATTTGGATGTCTACATAAACAAGCCAATGTGTTTTACACAATTGTGTTAATGGCATTTGGAGCTTGAAAGGGCCAAAAAGCCTTATGCTTTATGTCTTGGTTACTTTTTTTTGTCAAAAAATTTCAATCATTTTGCAAAGGATGCAAGCACCCTCCATTTTAAGTTGGGCAGTAACCATAGGTTTGACTACATCCTGACTTCCACCCCTCCAAGACACACGTCCCATCACCATAAACAACCTATTACAAGAAGTCAATTTTTGACATCAACAAATACAGCCGACCTATTACAAGAAGTCGATTTTTGACAACAACAAATACAGCCGACCTATTACAAGCAATCAGTTTTGACATGGAGAGATTTTGACATCTAATTTGAGCTACATAGCCATCTTATAAATTCTTCCTTTTCCTTTTTTTATTCCTTTGTACATTTTCCAAGTCTACAGTGTGTTTATTAATAAACTTTTGCAAGGTTGCATCATTTGGTTTCTTTTATAGGATTTTTGGAAGATCATCTTTTTGCATGGTGAAATATTTGAGTTTCCATAATTTTTCTTTCGCCTTAAGATACTTTTTAATGTAAATGGCAAGGCCACAATTTGACACACCCCTTGTTGTATTGTTGATTTATAGCAGAATCTCTTACTTTGAACTTTAAATAATTCACATATCTATTTTGAATTCACCACTCTTTAAACATGGGATCCAAGGTCCGAATTCCTAAGAACCAATTTGGACCCTTTTGAAGCAAATTGAATCCTCAATTTTGACTAGCCTTGAACTTTAGCTTGCATCTTGGTTTTTCAAATCATGAATTCTCATTTTGAACTAATTTTTTTGGTTTGGGCCAATTTTCTTTTCATTCCAAAATGGTGCCATTTAGGTTTAGCTTCAATTTGCCACATTTTGTTCATGGACCCTCATCTAAAGGCAAGGGGTCCGATTTATGGTTTTTGTCTAATAAATTGTTTTATTTCATTGGACATGGACCTTATTAGTAGGATTTTAGAAAAAAACAATTATGTTTACAACTAGATTTATAATCATTTTGGATTAAATGATTATGGTCATTAGAATTGTGCAAGATAGCTTGTTTAAATAACTCAACATGACATGTGTCAAATTGTGTCCAAAACAACTATTTATAATGTTCACATGGATAAATAAAAGCATGTAGTCATTTTATAGTCATTCAGGACACATGTAGTCATGTTATAATCATTTACGATGCCATGTATTCATATTGTAATCATTTAGAACCAAGTTTAGAATGTTATTAGAGAGAATTGAACCTTCATCTCTATGGTCACAAACCAACTCCTTAACCATCTAACCAATACTTCAACTTGTGATATATTATGTCATTGCATAAATATAAACATGTATATTTCAAATCTTATGCATATTCATATAATTATTTAATTATGTAAGTTAATAATAAATTAATTTCAAATCATAATTGATTTAATCCATATTTTTAATTCCATACTTCTATAAAAATTGTAAATTGTAAATTTTTGGATGTAATATATTATATCAATTAAAAATATTTATTTCAAAAAATTCAATGGAAATTTTTTCACTATAAACATACACATAAATATCACATGATTTAATTTTTTGAAATAAATTTAATTTTCATTGATTAAACTTTTACACATGTATGCTTGCCATTTGTAAAAATAACAAACTAAAATATAACATTTTTATAGATCCCTAAAAAATGATTCCACTTGAACTTTATATACACATGTGTTTTCATGTAATGCATACATGACTATTGTCATTACAAAATGACTTATGAAAAACTTTATGAATGTACATGTTAAATTATATTTTATGATGTATGATGTCAATTTACATGTTTGATATAATTCACAATATATAATTAAGTTATGACTACAATTATGTTAATTTGATTACATATTTACACCACGACGCAAAATTGCACATGTTAAATGTAAAGTGATGGACATTAATTTTCCATGTCATAAATCTTAAATAATATTATAATTTGCTTAAGATATACGGAGTTAAATAAAATACCAAAATTTTTTAATATCATATGCAATATCATAATGTCATAATTATTATTGTTGATTAATCAATTTAACAACTTTACACTTTAGCTTAAGAGTATATAAAATTAAATACATGCCCACATTAAGTTAAACATTCATTCCATTAATCCATTAGTTGTAATAATCATTAGATTACAACTACACATATTGCCACAAAAGCTAGAATATAATTACAAATATGGTTCATAGTTGTTTATTTAGTTGTTAAAGATCATTAGTTGTTTAAAAAGTGGTTGCATAAGACATGAATTCTTCTAGTGCCCTCATCTAAATTATTGACTTGGGCTTCCCAATTCTAGTGAAGATCTATTGACAAAAATCACAATATTAATACCATCATAATACAAAGGCAACTTCAACACAAGTTTGTCCAATAATTAATTTAATTCAAAGTTGAAGATTCAATGATTAAAAATAAAATATTTCAATACATATTTTTACTTTCCTTCACAAAAAAGAAAAAAGAAAAGAAAAGATTTTTTTGAAAATTTCAACACTTTTACACATAATTTAATTAATGTCTACCAAGGTATCACAATATATGTATAAATTAAATGAATTTGAAAAAAATAAAAATCAAACATTGATAATTCATGATATATGTTAGGTACGTTAGTTGAGTTATTTAGTTAAGTCCCAAATAGTTAGGGATAATTCGAATTAGTTTATTTGTTTGGGTTTTTATCTTGAATCAAGTCAATGTGAATAAGGTTTGGGATATTTTGTGAATAGAATATAATTTCAACTAGTGTGGCATGTGCTGTTGGCCCAAGTGTTACCACGTTCTCAATTGCTTTTTCCTTCTAAAACTGGTTTTTTGGAATTTATTTGAATTTTCAATGGTAGAAATCATTTAAAAATCAATATCTCCCACATTTTGAATCCAAATCTTACCAAATAAATTCCATTAAATCCTGCTCGTCAAGATCTTTCCAACAACATCAAAGGCACATTCTATTTTTTTCGAAATTTTTAGCTATGATTTAATTGAAGTTTCAATGAAAAAAACATTCAATATTCAAGAACTTTTGCACCACAAGTCCAAACCTCATGGAACCAAGCCCATGCACCCCTCCTTCTCAAGAGCTTTCCAAAGACACGAAGAACATGATCTGAAGCATCGTGGTTCGGTGGATTTCATAACTACCAAACAAAACAAATCAAACCATGTTCCTTCATAGATAGATTTGTGTGATCTCAAATCACTTTTGGTGATTTAAGATTTCAAAGCAAATATTTGTTGTTGTTCCAAATTTTTAATGTTATATAAGTTTTTTAAAAAGATTTTATTGGGTTTGGTTTTTTGTTTTTTGGGCTTGGATCCCTGCATTATTACAAGTCTTTTGAATCATCAAAAGTTTGACTTCTTGAGTTTTGTGCAATATCAAAAGTTTAATAATTTGCACAAAATTTCTTGCAACAATTGTTGTGAAATTCATTTTATTTTCAACATCGTGTGGCGTGGGTTTGTTTTAATTTTATTGATTGGTTTAGTTTTATGTTTTGCTACAATTAGGTTAGTTGGTTTTATGCATGGGGTTTGTAGTTCTATGTTTTGCACAAGGATTAGTTTGTTTGGGAATTTTGTTTGAATGTTGTGTAGCATGTTGGTTATGTTTTTGTTTATGGAGTTGTAGCTAGTAGGAATTATAGTTAAGGGGTGTTTATTTGTTTGTTTCTTAAACTAAAGAAATCGCTTTGAGACTTTTGTTATTTTATATTTGTTTTCGATTCAATCTCCTCAAGGAGGAACCTCAATGAGGGCTTAGTTCATTGTGTGAAAGAAAGGAGAAGAAGAAAAAAAACCATCAAGGAAGACGCCCGATTTCTATCACATGGGATCCCTTATTTCTTTCTTCCTCTTTGTTTTTTTAATTTATTTTGCTTTCTTTCCTTTTTTTTTCACTCTCCTTATTGAAGTTCCATGTGCATAATAGCAAAACAACTCCAACTACAACAAAGGGAACAAAAGAGGGGGTTCACTAGAAGGATGTGACGATGGAAGGAATTGATTTTCATTGCCATCCACTATTGAAAAACATGTGGTTTGACCATTTTGTAAACCACTCATTTTGTGGTGGTACCACTATAGTGGGTTTCCAGTAAGCTTAGTGGTTTAGAGTAGAGGTTGGTCCCTAATGGGATAAGGAAACCACCAAATAGGTGATTGGGTGGTTTGGTTCAATTTTTTTTCTTTTAGGTTTTTTTAGGGTGCCTAGGCAACAAATGTATTCATTGATGGTGCTATGGGTGGTTTTGTGTAGTGGTCATTAGGGTGATTAATCAAACCTTATGTGATTGGTCGAATGCCATGTGGCATTTAAACATTGGCCACCCAAGCTAGGCCATAATGACATTTAGATATTGGCCACCCATGCTAGGCCATGTGGCATTTAAACATTGGCCACTTAGGCTAGGTGACGTGACAATTAAACATTAGCCATTTAAATTATGCCATGTGGCTATAACCTAAATGACCTAGGTTCAACCTAAACTAGGCCTGAAATTAAGTACTTGGGTTTAGTTCTAAGAGCCTAAAGCTTTTAGCCTAAGCATTTAAGCCTAGGCCTAGGAACCTAAAACCTAAAGTCTATGCAACCTAGGCCTAGGTCTAAAAGCCTAGGGTAGGCTTAGGCAACTTAGGCCTACCCTAGGACCCTTTGCTTTAAGTTACACCTAAAGTTAGGCCATTAGACTAGGCCTAGATGTAAGTCACCTATATTATAACTACACCTAGGCCATCTAGGTACAAAAATCCCATTTTATTTTGAATATGGCCTTTAAGGTTAAACCATTTCAATTGGCTCATCCCAAATGGCTTTCTTTTTTTTGATAATTTTTATGTCTTGGATGTTTTGAGTGCTTCCATTTATATTCTTCATGATTTGGAAAGGGTGACAAACAATATGGGACAAACTTTTAGGGAGGATAAACATTCTCATATGGACATACAACACTAGAGCCTTTTGGTTCATACAACACTTGCCTTAAAAAATTATGTAAATTCACATTAATGAAGTAAATGAATAGATAAGGAGCTAAGTAAATAAGTATGTTAAAGAGTAATAATTGATATCTAGTTGTATAATTGCAATTAATAATTACAGGCATATTGCAACTAATTTTCTATAATTTTGACTTAATTTATATTATTAACACATTAATTACTATATTTTAGGTAAATAATTAAATAACCCATCAATAATTTATTCCAAGTATGATTGTAGGTAACCAACTTAACCTAGCTATTGTTACTTAATTATACCTAGGTAAATAATGGGAGTTATAAGTTATGATAGGTAGTACATATATTCAAAATTAAATCATTTAATCTATGTATATAGTGTATGATATTAATTAACATAGGGTATAGGTAGGGTATAAGTAGGGTAAGGTATTTAAATATTTAGTTGGTATTCACTTTAGTTTCCAAATGTAAGGTAGGGTATGTATATAAGATACGATATTTAGGTTAATATAAGGTATGTGTAAGGTATGTGAAGTACAAAGGGTATGGTATAGGTAAGGTATGTAAGATATGGTATTTAAAATGTTCATTTAAATTACATATGTAAACTAAGGGTATATGTAGGTATAAGCAAAGTAAAGAATTTAGGTAGTGTAGCTTATATGTAAGGCTACGTATGTATAGAGTAGGAATGTAAAGGTTATGTTCATATAAATTAAGTATGTATAGCCTAAGTATGTATAAACCATGTACATATTAAGCTAGGTTGTGCTTAGGCTAGCTATGTGTAATTAGGTAGCTATAGGCTTAGCCTACCTTAACATAAGTTTAGATCATTATATGTACCTAAGTAAGTACATAAGAAACCGTATACAAGAATGTAACCTTAGTACATAGGCTATGATATATTTAGCCTATCTATAGATTCACGATCTAACTAGCTTACCTATAGGCTACACTTTATCCTAAGTCCTACGCATAAATAATTGCAAATTTTTCACATTGTATAATTTTTCTTCCTACACATTAAATTCCCTTCACCACACTTTCAAATATAATGAAATACACAATCTAGTACCATTGTAGTACCTTGGAGGTTTTGGCACAAATTACATTATTTTTAAGAATGTTGAAATTTTAAAATTTTATTTTTCTGAAATAAAAAATTTTGTGAAAGAAAAATGAAGAATCTTTTGAAAATATGATCTTTTTCTAAAATGGAACCTTCATTTAAAAAATAAAATGCCTTTGTATAATTTATTATTCAAGAATAAGGGGCAAAAATGTGAACTTTCAAATGTGAACATTTTAGATCACACACATGGTGCTTACTTATGTGTAATTTTATGTTTGGTAATAAGCATCGAAGGTAACATTCAAAAACAATAAGGCAACTGTGAATTAAAGGTTTTATGCATAAAAAATTTAAGAAGTGTTTAGGAATTAATCCTTGAGTGAACAAAGAACAACAAAAAGACCTCACACAAGAAACAATTCAATTAATACAATTCAAACATTGGATACCATTGGATAAAAAAACCAAGTAAGTCCATTAAAAACTTTCTTTCCACAATTCATGTAATGGATTCCCACCAAAAATAAGCAAGCAATTAGGGAAGAACATATTTCATATGGTTTTACATTCCTAGAGTAAACATTGTAGTTTTAAACTAAGTATGTCATAAGAAACAGGAAGTTTGTTGCAAAAGTTTGAAAGTTTTATAGAGAGATTACATAATGGGATCAATAAAGGATTAAATGGTGAGTTGGTTGCATCTAAGATTAAGGGGGTAGAAGTGAAAAGAGAAGAGGAGGTAGAAGTAGAATTTCCAACATTTAAAACTAAAAAGGAGGTAAAAATAATGATTCCATCATTTGTAATCAAACTAGAACATGTTGAAGAGGATGAAGTAGTATAGTGTAGAATTAGTTATTTCTTACTTAAGAGGTGGAAAGTTATGCCATTGAACACTATCTAAATATCACATATTTTTAAAAATCTTAGTCTTCATATAGGAAACATAGGTTTGTACCTTTTGTAAAATTTGAGTGGATGCCATCAATTGCTTAGAGATTGGGACCAAGAGGGGTAGGGCTAAATATGAGTTTGCCAATAGGATGGGAGGCTTTGCAACAATATACTAAGGGTGCACCATTAATAGAATGCATTTTAGCACATCTTAATGTGCCAAAAAAATGGCGTAACAAAGTTTTAGGTACCAATTGTGAAGACCAAAAAAATCAACATCTTCAACTTGCCACCTCGACAACATAGTGAAGTTAACAATCAATACTATCAACAATGCCATCTTGCCACCAATACAATACAAGGTAGAGGTAAAGTTAATAAACAAACTAATACTTCAAAGTGGGGAAAATGGACAAACCAACAACTAGAAAATGCCATGAATGTTATGGAAAGGGGACATACATTTCTAAGGAAGATTGTGAAGTATTGGAACATACCATTAAACTCACTTTTAGATCACCTGAATGGTAGGACTAGATGTAGAAAAGTGGGGCCCCAAAGCGTGTTAATAGAAGAGGAGGATGAAGTAATGGTTACTTGGGTTCTAAACATGCAAAATGTTGATTATTTGTCACCCTTCAATAATTAAAAATGAAGGTTGTTAAAATCACCTAGATTAGACCAACCCCATTCCAAAATGGTGTTCTAGGAGATACCTAATGGTTTTGGTTCAAAAAAAAACATCTAAAATTAGCATATGTTTGGTTGAAAGGTTGGAGGTTTTTAAGGCAAGAAGGTGAACTAGTCAAGCTTGCTATGCCTTTTGTTGCAACTTGGAAAACATGTACACACAACACAAATATTGATGAAATCACATTTAGAATTCAGATGAGACAGGTGTTTAGCTAGGGCAATAATTTAATGTTAAGGTTTTGGTCAGGTGAAGTTCATGAGATGTTTACAGCACCGTACCTAAGTCATGGGAGTGATTGAATATAAACTATGTTGTCAATGCAACAGGTGCGATGCTTTTTGTTTTTTACATTTTCAGTGGTTCAAGGATGTGAAAAGACTACATAAAGTTATGTAGATTAGGAACATGCATGGCAATGCAAAAAATAACTTGGATGATAGTTTACCTTTTCAAGTAGCGGCTTACTTTTTTTTGTAGATTTATTCCAAGGGGGGTTTTTCAAGAAAACATACATCTTTTGATCCTCAATGGGCATGGGTCCCACATCACTATACATTCATTTGAATAAACAACAAAACTTAGATTGGACATTGTGACCTTACCTTCACATATGTCACATGCATCGTAACCACTAGATGACATTTGTTTCAAGCCCTTCAATAATGCTTTCAAAAAATAAAAAGACTCAACAATGGCATGAAACAACTATCTTGAACTTGACACGGTCACATTGGTTGAATGGGTGGACAAGGCCTTGTTGTAATCCTTGAAAAAAGAAACAATAAAATCAAGGTTCAAGGTATGCGAGATTTGGCCACTAAATTTTGTAGTTATGGTTGGAAAGTTTGGTCCCAACAAGGTGTTCACTATAATAGAAGAGGAAGGAGTAAAAAATTCATACTAATCAAATGCAATAGAAGATTCTAGCAATAGTGGAGATGAGGTTAAAGTTGCCTTTGATTTGTTGAACATTACATGTATTTTTCAAACAATTCTTGACCTTATTCCTACCACATCAACAAGACCCTTTGAACCCTCTTTTCATTTCTTTGTGGAAATGCCACAAAGTCTTGCCACCCTAACAAACAATCAACAAGGTGAGTTAGTGGTGAACTTGGAAAATTATAACCTTAAATTAGTTGTTTTAACTATGAACCAAGTTAAACCCAAGGAATTGCAAAATCCGTGATCTATTATCCCTGCCAAGATTGCCAACAAAGAGAAGACATGGCAAACAGATGTTAGTGGATTATTTTAGTTCACATGTTATCACATTAGACTAATACCTAACAATGTTGGAACAAAAGGCATTGGAGAAAAAAATTGTTGATAAAATTAGGGACTAGAAAGCAAATTTGAAAAAAAGGAGAAGAAATCAAGATGGGTTGGAACATACACTTACCTCTATGGAGAGAACAACTTGGAGGAATGTTGAGAAAGAAAATAGAACTAGGTTCAACAATGCATGGTCTATTGCTCAATTAGGGTTGTTGGTGAATGATTCCACAACAATTTTAGGGCATGGTTTAGGGCCCATCCTTTGGGGTATAAAGGATTTGGTTTAGGAGTGACATCTTAACAACAAATAATAACCAAAGAAAAAAGATGGAAAAAAATGCAACTTGTTAAACATGTCTGAACCAAGCTACAACCTTCCATTCAAGAGTAGTGAAAGGTAAGGGTCTGAGGTGGTTTTGATGGCATAGGGGAAAGAAATAGAGATTCAAGGTTTGTGGTGAACATTAATGATAAACATGGGATAAACAAGAAGGTTTAATGTTTTATTATTTTTACTTGAGGAGCTGTTGGCAAATGCAACAGCTTGTGCTTTTTGTACTACGCGAACGAGTAAAAGTTTGGAAGGCAACAACTCATGATAGGATCTGAGACGAAGCGCTTGTATGGCATGGCAATGAAGCACTGTTGATTACGAGTTCAAGCCATTGTCTCGTAGCTTGCAACGTGAAGAAGTTGCTATCAATCAAAGCTCCAAAAACACGATGACACTAGCTATTGGGTGCTCCTCATCATTGAACGTCTTTAGAAGCCAAAGGATTTCTTTGGGGTCATCGTTTGGATCACACTGTGACGAGCTGTCAGCTCCTACTAGAGAGGAGGAGTTGTTTGCTGAGATGTGTAAACAAAACAAGAAGAAATGTCCGGCAGTGGGAAGTTGGAGGTGATGGTGTTCGTCACAGGTAAGTTGCGAGAAGCTCCATGAGGTTGCATTTGGGAGCTGTACACACAGCTAGAATTAGCTGTGGAGCAGATCAGAGCCTTAAAGGTGGTAAGAAGCTTGTCTAATGTTTAAGGCATGGGGGCTATTTCGCTATTTCAATCTACAGCTGCAAGAGCAACAAATATGGATTTGGGAAGCAGCAGTAGTAATAAACAAGAACTTGAAAGCCCTAGTGTGTTACTGAAGAGCAGGAGAAACTCAAAGGTCAATCAGAAACACCAGGGAAGTCAAAATTTCTATGTGGATGTTGCAATTGCTTTCATGAAACCCCACAACAACAGCTTGCAACGACTACTTCGTTTCGCCATCCTAGTACAACAAAGAATAATAGACATTTGTACAGCGGTAGCAGCAGCAGATTTTTGACTCGCGATCTTTCACCTATAGGGAAACAAATGAAAAAGTAAACACAGAGATGGAAAGAATTCCAGATAGGAGATGAGAATAAAACAAAAAAAATGTGATGGTGCTAGGTTTTAGCGTGATGGCGTCGGGCTCCAACGCGACGACGTAGCACGATGGTACAACATAATGGCACTGGGCTTGAATGTGATGGCGTAGCGTGATGGTACATCGTGATGGTGCTGGGTTCCAATATGATCGCGTTGTCTGCATCAGAGCTTCAAGCTTTGGAGCATGGCGTTGCCTACACTAGAACTCATTGCTCTGGAGCGTGGCTATGTGCATCAGAGCTCCAAGTTCTGGAGTTTGGTTATTTACGTTAGAGCTCCAACGTTTAAAGTCGAACTCTAGGAGCCAAGCTCTAGAGGACGAGCCAAGGAATTGAATGGGTTGAGGTGCCAGGAGCAACAAGAGCTGGGGTCATGAGGGCGCACACCTTCTTGTAGCAGTGATGACAAACATAGAGGGAAAGAAAGAGACAGAGGAGACTGATAGATAAAATTGTGACAGCCAGTGCCACAATGTTCTTCTATCACATTTGAGGAGAGAAGGGTAGATTCGCCCATGTGGCCTCACAAGGGTCGTCAATTTTAAAGTATTAGGCTACTGATAAAAAAACTATCTATTTCAAAAACCTTAATGCCTCATGACTGTTAAGCTTGTGTTGCAAATTTTGGCCTTATTATAATTTTTGAAAAATATGAACAATAATAAAAATAGTCCAAACTTAATTATAAATATATTCTAGTATTTATAGGAGGAAAAGTGTCCTTTTATAACTTTTTAAGTGTTTGTTCATAGAACCTAAAATGCATGAAAATAAGAGCCTTATATATTCTATCCAAGTTTTTCCAAACAAAAAGACACCCTCTAACTTTGGGGGGTCATAACTTTCTCATTCTAGCTCAGAATCAACTTCTGCAAAGGCCTACTAATGCTCTGGCTCAAGGGGCAACTAAACTATTTTAAGACCATGAGCAAAAAAATGGTCGGTTACTGAACCCCTGGAGTTTGAACCCTTAAATGTTCGGTCAGTGCCCAGTCTACCCTACTGGGTTTGAATTCTTCAAGGAGAACTTCAGCAAAAAGAGACGAATTGAAATTGCTGAAGTAACTAAGAAGTTAATGCCTACTAGATGCCTATCAAATTCCTAGTTCCTGTCAAGATAGACAATGATACGCAAGTGGCGTGTCACATTGTGGCCTTGCCATTTACATTAAAAAAGTATCTTAAGGCAAAAGAAGAATTATGGAAACTCAAATATTTCACCATGCAAAAATATAATCTTCAAAAACTCCCCTAAAAGAAACCAAAATCCTTCAAGATATTATAACTTGATAACTAATCTCAAGTTTCAACACAAGCCAACATATGGTCTTTCAAAAAAAAATCCTCATATATAAAAAATAGAGCTATTATTACCTAGGGGCCTATAAAAATCCCTTAAGCTACTATACTCTATATAATGAATCTAAACACAATATCCTTCTTGCCTTGGTTTGGTAGGGAAGGCCAACAAATGAACACTTGCCTGCCTCTTGCCCGAGATATTCTGTCATATATTTGTGGAGGGCACCTAATAATCCATGAGCACCTATATCTTGTGGAAGAAGAGGAAAATTTCAAATTTCAGTGTGATCTTTTATTTTTTCATCCTCACTAGTGGGACCTCTCGCCTCTTCATCGTCCCCAGGGGATCTCTTACTTTTTCCTCTTGGGCTAGTGCGCCATGTAAAGCCCACAGACTGGGGGCTTTATTGAAATTTCGAGACACCTTCGGGCTTCCACCTCAAGGGTAGTAAAGCCTTGGTCCTAAGACCTTTTATCCTACACATACTAACCTCCCACCTCTGTTTCATATTAGCCTAAAGCTCACTTCTCGTATACCCATCCCTACCCTGTCATGTCAATCTCACAAGCCTCTTTCAATCTTTTATCTAAGTCCCTTTTATCCTATTCGTATTTTTCTAATTATGAATTTTTTTAATAGAAAAGCTCTGTAGAGAAGCTCTGTATGGAGTGCCCTGTGGTTTTTCGAGCCAAAATCTTCGCCTCTTGACAATCAGCATTTCATTTTCCTGATGAGTTTTACAAAAATCGTAATACCAATCACTTTACCCATTCTTTCCCATCACCATCCCTCTTTTTCACCCATGTCGCCAACCCTCGTGTATCCAACCCATTTTCTACAACCTATTCCTGCCAAAGAGTGTGGAAACTTAAACTTGAATTTATTGGGAGTTATCACCTGCGAGTCTCACAAAGGGCAAACATAAGTCGTCAATAAAAATTAAAATGTTGAGAAAAGTAAACCAACAATTTTTTCTGGAAATAAACTTAAGTTTGGGCATTACTTTTACACAATGGAAAAAACCTTTGAGCAAGGGCATTTCCGAAACCAAGCTAGCACTTGGTGGCTCTCACGTGCCCTTATTTCGATAATGCTCCCACCTTTGGGCTTTACCCACCCTCATTTCGATATTGCCCTCACCTTTGGGCTTTACCCACCCTCATTTCGATATTGCCCTCACCTTTGGGCTTTACCCGACACATAAAGAACTTTTTAAAAATTTAGTCTTTGTACTTGAAAGTGCCTCCCCCCCTGAGAGAATTTCATGTTTTCATTTCAAGGATCTTACAAAAGTGTAAGGTAAGGTAGCATATTCTAAGGTACCTTACACTTTTGTAAGATTCCTAAAGTCGAAAAGGTTTTCTTGGCATTGGGGGCCAATGAAGGAACCCCGTTGAGGCTCTCCCTGGACTTGAGGGCCTGGCCAAGGGCAATAGCCCTAGGCTGGGACCAGCCCTTGGCCAGGGCGCTCTAATGAAGGAAGAGCATCAATTGGGGTTCTTGGAGTCCTTTCGGTGTTCCAAATTCTTAACTGGGGCCCCGGGCAACCCATAAAAAAACTGCCAGGAACCTGCAAATTCCACACAAGGGACCCCCCCCTAAGAGCACATTTTTTCTTCTCCGCCTTGCCCACCTACCCTGCTTTTGACGTCATCCTTCGTTGTAAAAGGAAGAGGAACACGACGGACATGGACAGAAGTAGAGACGCAAATGGACAGAGGCCGTGGATGATAAGCTACTAGGGTAGCACGTACGTACGTACTACTTACACGTACGTGGGTACGTTGCTTTTGGCCACGTATCCAGAACTGTAGTCCAGATTTTCTTTTTGGGTTTGACTAGGTCCACTTTAATTTATTATTTTATTTAATTTTCCAAAATAACCTACCCTATTTCATGTGATGAGGGGGAGGGGGTAAAGTGGACCCTTTGTCACCTTTTCATTGGTTGTGAGGGATATTTGGATTAACTAGGTAGTTGGGTATGTATTTTTTGATTGTACTCAATGACCCATATGAAGTAGCTTGTTGGAGAGATTTGTGAGGTTATGTGGTGCAATTTCAAGCTTGATTGGTATTTGGAAAAGGTTTTTAGTTGTATTGTTAGATTTATGGGTGTGGGGTTTATTGAATTTTTGTAAAAAAAAATTGTAAACATATAAATATTAAATTTGTGATTAATACATGATATTCTATTTTATATATATATAAGTCAAATCTATATAGTCAGATCTGAGGTTATTTTAATACAAATTATAAAATGATGAACTTCTATAAAATTATGATGAATGATAGATATGTGGTTATAAGGCAAGATTTGGGAAGTGATGTTGTTGGGATGATTTAGTATGCATGATGAAGTATTTTTATTATAGGTTATTGTATGGATTATTTTTGTGTAAAAAAAATTCTTTTCAATGTATTTGGTTCTTCAAATTCTCATTTCTTTCTATTTTTTATTTAAAAAAACATTGCCCACAAAGCCACATGTTCATGCTTGTCCGATTGATGGATTTGTAATGGCGAAAGGTTCAAACATTGGAACTAAACCATAGTGTGTGGTGACCTGTAATAATAAGGGCTTAGGGTTGCAAAATTCATTTAAATCAAAACAAATGTTTATAAGGAATTTAAGCATGCTCTTGATATTGTTGGAAAGCCCTTCATGAGTAAGATTTAATGAAGGTGATTTGGAAAATTTTAGACCTAAGGTTGCTAAAGATGTTGAATTGTTTAGTAGTTTTTGTGATTGAGAAATTAATTAATTACAAAAAATGTTTTTGAAAAGAAAAAAAAATTTGGGTAACCCAATTCACACTTGGGCCAATGGAACATGCTACACTAGTCTTTGAATAAGTTATCATTCCATCCTTATTTGAGTGGTTGCCAAAAGAATACATATAGTAAACATTGAGTCAATGGACCACATGGCTCAAAATCATGCCTACCTTCCCAGTGGTTGTAACTTCAGTTCACCATTAAGCAATGTTAGTCATTGGGTACCTAAGAGACCCACTGCCAAGGTATCTTGGCGATTTGGCACGCAACAATTTTGCCTTTGTTTTGCCAGCCCAAACTTGACCATCTTTGGAAGGGAAGAAGGTACATCCTTTCCAAGAGATCATTGGTTGAGAAACCTGAATGAATAAAACTGACCGGAGGCTTAATAAAATGGTGGTCAAATCCAGATGAGGCACATGAAAAAATAAAATCTAATACCCATGATCTCCCTAAATGCACAACTTCTTCCCAATCATATTGTCTACAAGATTCACAAAAGACCTAGAACTTGTGTATGGACCCATCTTCCATAATTGTTGTTCATTACATTGCAAGCATCCCAACTTGGGAATTAAGTAGGGGAAAAAACCCTCAAAATAAGACTTGCCCATTTTCTCATGCAATCAAATTCCATTCAAAGCTTTCTTCTAGCTAACTTTAAAACATTCCCCCCCCCCCCCGCCCAACACCTGTTTTGTACAAGGGGGAACTGGTAGAGATCCGTGGTGGGTGGGAATTTGTGTAAAACAAATTGAATTGTGTTTTTCTTAATTCCTGGTCAAGTGTAAGTGTAAATCCTTACATATCAAAATCTTAGGTGATTGCAATGTATCTATTAAGGAAGGCTCTTTGTTTGTTTTGTTTGTCATGTTGAGATCTTCTTAACATACCATGGTGCCTCTTAACGTGCTCTTGGTATTGTTGAAAAGCCCTTTATGAATAGATATGCACTAATGTCTCTCAAACAACAATGCCCCTAGAGTGCAAAAGTTATTGAACATTGAACAATTTGGTCAAAGAAAATTCAATAAAATCAAAATTAAATATTTTTGAGAAATTGGGCATACTCTTCGTATTGTTGGATAGCCTTCAACAAAGAGGATTCAATCAAGGCCTGTATTTTTGGACTTAAGTTGTGGTAGATGGTGAAATTTGAGTAATTTTTGGAATTGAGAATAGTTTTTTCACAATTGGACTATATCCTTAGGATTTTGTTCACACTTGGAGCAATTACATAATCATGTTCACTCATGGGTAAATGGCAAATGTCACATTAGTCTATGTATTATGGAAGGTTGTTTGTTTGTTTCAATTGTTTGTCACCTTGAGAAATTCTTTGATGAGTAGGGGTGCATTGATGTGGTTTCATAATGCTTAGACCTATAATGTAAGAGTTATTGAATTTGAATAATTTTATCAAAAAAAATTCAAAAAAAAAAAACTAAAGTTTTAAAGGAAATTGGGGCAAGTTCTTGTTGTTCAATTGATTGAGTTTATGATAAGTTGTATACAAAATTTTTAAAAAATTAATATCATAAAAATAAATTAAAAATATGCTTGAAATTGATTGTTCAATATGGTGTTCAAAATTACTTTTACATTAAAATTTTAATATATTATGATTATAATATGCAAAAGTTGGGAGTACATAAATATCTTTTAAGCTTCAATTGACTTGAAAAAATATAATTAAACCATTTACTTGCAACCCATATGCATCTTTTGAATTTTTATTTTCAAGATGGGGGTTCTTCAAGATTTTAATAATTATTCCTTATTACATTTACTTTTATACATCTCCTTATGATCCTTAACAAAGGCATTAAATGAGTTTACATCATATTGGCATTTAAGAGAAAAAGATCTTATTATATGATTGTGAGGTGTATGTCATCATTAAATTTGTAACACCATTTATGTGTTCATTCATTTAGTCTTCGTACAATGATACTTCAATTTGATATTCTCTTGTGTTTTGTTAAGAGTGGCATGATTAAGAATCATCTTCTTTCTTGGAGTTGGTTCATTGAAAAGGTCAATAGGTTGATGTGGGATCCCCACTTTCCTTCTAATTTTTTGAACCTTCCCCAACACCAACTACTCTCACATACCCCATTTTTTACGATTACATGTGAACCATTTCTTAAATCTTTAGTTATGTTTCCCCTGAACGTAGATTTCAATGATTTCATCATTAAATAAAAATAAATAAAAACTAGACCTCTCAATTGTTGCTTGAACCCAACAAACACATAATATTAACATAATAGCATTTGAACAAAATTTCAAACTATTAAAACAAATTAATTCTAAACACAAATTAATCTATCTTTAAATTTGAAAAAATGGACTACCATTCAATTGATAAAGTTGAGTTGATTTGAATATTATATGACATTCAAACTTTACAAATGACTTAAAATTTTGATATTTTAAAGCATGGGATTCACAAACCAAAGTCATTTTTTGTTTATGATGAAGCAATGGATTGATAAAAATATCTTATCTCATTTTCTACCATAAACAAATTATCCAATCCATCATCAAAAGCTTTGACTCTACATGGTTAAGGATTTAAGAAGTTTGGTTTGCACAAGGCACATGAGTTGGTCTTTTGGAAAGAACATAAGTCATATGCTTACAATTACTAATTTGTATTGCCCAAGGTTTTCTCCACCACTTTGTATCAATAACCTCTTGGGTAGAAGCCATGTTCAATATTCTTTGTTCATGAGAAAATTTCTTTAAATGTGATAACACATATATTGAAGTTCATATTTATATGAACAAAGCTCATTCCATGATATAATGTAAATCATTCATTAAGCACAATGACATGCTTGGGCTAAGCTTACCAAAAGGTACTGATGGGAATCCCTTGATATGAACACACAACTTTTCAAGCCTCAAATGCACCCTTTAACCTCTTGGGATAAATCAAAGTAGTACAACCTCCAAGATCTATAAATGGCACAACATTTCATTAATAGAGAGCCCTATACCTCTTTTTGTGTATGAAACAAATGAACTTGAAAATTCTAAAGGTTAGGTTACAATCTATTTTGAGCATGTTAACACACTATTTAATATAATATCTTCAATTTGTTTCCAATGAACTAAAGAACACTTATTTCAAAGAAAATTAAACTCTTCATATTATATCTCAATTGGAATTCTCAAGGTGTTTTAATTTTCAAAATAGGAATTCATTTTAGGAGTTTTCAAAGTTCTTTCCTTTGAATTCCAAACAATTCCCTTTTATCTAGTTGAATGTCGTACTTTTTTTGGCCCTTAACATGTTTCAAACTTGCATTCACCTTATTGCTCAAACTTTGGACTATCAAATCATCTAAATTAATGCCCAATTTTTTACAATTTTCTTGTTGTATAGGTCCTCTAACATTTTGGTGTGTTAATCATGGTTAATCTAACATTGACTTGACCAAAATCTTCCAAACAATAAAAT
>Ga0209611_10005665_pt1 | contig 20789 bp, 12 predicted proteins | sample S1TSphgellanicum_3_FD_187693 | JGI IMG/M metagenome (GOLD analysis project Ga0209611, IMG submission 187693) | Host-associated microbial communities from peat moss isolated from Minnesota, USA - S1T2_Fc - Sphagnum magellanicum MG (SPAdes) (version 2) | ecosystem: Host-associated > Plants > Peat...
CTTGCGCGGCAGGTAGGCGGTGCCTTCCGGCGAGACCGTCGCCGAGGCAAACCGTCCGCCCTTGATGCTCAGCATCCGGTTCTCGCCCAGCACCGCCGCCAGCGCCGCGAGCCGCACCTGCCCCGCGAGCAAAATCAGGATGCCGACCTCCGATTCATCCTGCGCCAGCAGCGCCGACAACTGCGCCAGCGCCAGCTTCGCATCGCCGCCCAGCACCGCCGCGCAGAAATCCCACACCAAAATTTCGCGGCTGCCGCTGATCACCCTGTTCACGTCCTCGCGCGTCAGTTCCTGCCCGCTGTCACCGGCGTAAAGCGCGAGCTTCTCCAGCTCCTGCGACCACTGCGACGTATCCAGCCCGGTCGCCTCGAAGAAACGCTCCGCCGCCCCCTGCCCCGGCCGCAAGCCGGCCGCGGTCATGCGCCGCTCGATTTGGAAAATGATCTCGTCCTCGGTCGTGTTGCGCAGGTCGGGCAGGTCGAAGTATTTCGCTTGTGCCATCTTCAGCAGCGCCTTGCTGAAAGCCTTTCCTTTGTGCAGGCCGGACGCGCTGATCAGCAGCGTCACTGATGTGCCGTCGACCTTCTCGAGATCGGGCAGCAACGCCTCCAGCGCTTCCTTCACGGAAGCGAGCCGCCCCGGCCCGCTGTCATCAAAGAAGCTGACGCCCTTCCACCAAACCAGCTTGCCACCACCGAAGAACGGCAACGTCAGGATCGCCTCGCGGACTTTCGCGATCGAGGTGACCGCCTCATCGACGGTCAGCGCACGCCCGTCGATTGTCTCGAAATTCATTGCGTCATCCGGCGCGAGCTTCGCCGCGAGTTCCGCCGCCGCCTTCTTCACCGCGTCCTCATCGGAGCCCGTGAGCAGGTGAATCGGAACGGTCTTGGTTGATGACGCAGCCATGGGTTTTGCTCTATCTTGGACACATGGAACATCTCTGGGCCCCGTGGCGCAACACTTACGTGAAGGACGGCACAAAGCACGAGGGAAACATTTTCGCCCGCATCGCGCACGGCACCGACGACGAGACCCATTTCGTCCTCGCCCGCGGCAAGGCCTGCTTCGCCATCCTCAACCTTTACCCCTACAACACGGGCCATCTCATGATCCTGCCCTACCGCCAAACCGGCGCGCTGGAGGACCTCTCCGACGACGAAACGCTCGAGATGATGACCATGCTCAAACGCATGAAGGCCGCGATCACCGCCGCGTTCCGCCCCGACGGCTTCAATGTCGGCATCAACCTCGGCGCCGCCGCCGGCGCCGGCATCGAGCAGCACCTCCACATCCATCTCGTCCCCCGCTGGCGCAACGACGCCAACTTCATGACCACTACCGCCGACACGCGCATCCATCCCAGCGACCTGCCTGGCGTCTACGCGGCGATCAAGAATCAACTGAATTAGACAGGATTAAGATGATTAACAGGATTGGGCTGACATTTCTGGCCCCCCCCTTTCTGCCTTCCCCAATCCTATAAATCCTCTTAATCCTGTCTAAAAATTGCTCCCATGCGCATCGCCCTCCTCCAACTCAACGCCACCATTGGCGCGTATGACGCGAATCGCGCTAAGCTCGAGGCCGCCTATAAAGATGCGGTGAGCCAGGGCGCGGAGCTCGTCCTCGCACCGGAGCTGTTCCTCTGCGGCTACCCTCCCCGCGATTTGCTCCTGCGCGAGGACTTCATCACGCGCGGACTCGAATGCCTCGATACGCTCGCGCAATCCATCGGCGACGTCCCGCTAATCACCGGCTACGTCGACCGCAATCCCGTGCGTCCCGGCCGTGCGTTGCGCAACGCCGCCGCCGTCATCGAGCGCGGCAAGATCACGCATCGCGTGATGAAGTGCCTCCTGCCCACCTACGACGTCTTCGACGAGGACCGTTACTTCGAACCCGCCGAGAAGGTCGCGCCCATCGAGCTCTGCGGCCAAAAAATCGCCCTCACCATCTGCGAGGACATCTGGAACGATGCTGACTTCTGGCCCGAGCGCCGCTACCGCACCGATCCCGTGCACGAGCTCGTGCACCAGGGCGCGACGCTCGTCATCAACATCTCCGCCTCACCGTGGCAACGCGGCAAGGAAGCCACGCGCCTCGCCATGCTCCAACGTGTCGCGCGCGACGAGCGCGTGCCGCTCGTGCAGGTCAACACCGTCGGCGCCAACGACGAGCTGATCTTCGACGGCCACAGCGTCGCGCTCAACGCCCAGGGCGAAATCCTCGCCCTCGGCGCCAGCTTCGCCGAGGAGACAATAATCGTCGAGGTAGCCGGCGCAGGCCCTGCGCCGGGCTCGTTGACCAACGCAACATCAGTCGAGGCCGCAACCGCAACCGCCCCCGCCGCTGGGACAGCGGCGGCTACCCTTCCCCCGAATCAGGAAGAACAACTCTTCAAAGCCCTCGTCCTCGGCGTCCGCGACTACGTCGGGAAATGCCGCTTCAAATCGGTCGTGCTCGGCCTCTCCGGCGGCATCGACTCCGCCATCGTGGCCGTCCTCGCGGCGGAAGCCCTCGGGCCTCAAGCCGTCTGGGGCGTTTCACTCCCCTCGCGCTACTCGAGCGAGCACAGCCTCGGCGATGCCGCGCAGCTCGCGAAGAAACTCGGCATCCGCTACGACGTCCTCCCCATCGCCTCGCCCGTGCTCGAAGTGGAAAAGGTGCTGACCGCGCCATTCGCGGGCCGCACGCCCGATGCCACCGAGGAGAACATCCAGTCGCGCATGCGCGGCCTTTTGCTCATGGCGCTCTCCAACAAATTCGGCCCGCTCGTGCTCACCACCGGCAACAAGTCCGAGCTCGCCGTCGGCTACTGCACGCTCTACGGCGACATGTGCGGCGCGCTCGCGCCCATCGCCGATGTGCTCAAGACCGAAATCTACGAGCTCGCCCGCTGGATCAATCGCAACGGCGAAATCATCCCGTGGAACACCATCGAGAAACCGCCCAGCGCCGAACTGCGCCCCAACCAGACCGACCAGGACAGCCTGCCGCCCTACGACCTGCTCGACCGCATCCTGCGCCACTACGTCGTCGACGACGCCGACCCGCGCATGCTCATCGATGAAGGCATCGCGCCCGAAACGGTGAAGGACGTCCTCAACAAAATCACCTTCAGCGAGTACAAGCGCCGCCAGTCCGCGCCCGGCCTCAAGGTCTCCCCCCGCGCCTTCGGCATGGGCCGCCGCGTCCCCATCGCGCAGGGATATAGGGGGTAGTTAACCTGCTCTTGCGTTTTTGAAGTGATACTTTAGTATCACTTCATGGTTGAAACAGAACTGGTAACCTCCCTCAAACGCAACGCCACGAAGATCATTGCCCGGCTACAGAAAAAGAAGCGCCCCGTCCTCATTACGAACCGCGGTTTACCTGCGGCTTACCTGGTTGACGCTGAAAGTTACGAAATGATCCAGACCAGGATGCAAGTTCTCGAGGGACTTGCGCGCGGTGAGGAAGACGTGCGACAGGGACGCGTTTACTCCCACGAGGAAGCAAAAAAGAAGCTTCGAAAATGGCTGAAATAGTCTGGACTGCGTCCGCTTTGGCACAGATCGGCTCTATCGCAGACTATATCGCACTTGAGAATCCTTATGCCGCGGATCGACTTGTTGAGAGGATTTACCTGCGTGTCGAGCTTCTTCAAAAATTTCCAGCCCTAGGCTCGCGCGTGCCCGAATTTCCGCGGTCCGCTTGTCGTCACTTGGTCGAACCACCTTGCCGCATCTTCTATCGGATGAAAGGAGCGAAGATTCTCATTTTGTTCGTGATGCGATTCGAGATGTTGCTGCGAAAAGAATACCTCTCTTAGTTGGCCCGTATTACCTACCGAACGGTAAGTAATGCCTTGACCTCATCCCCGCCTGTGGGATGCTTGCCGTCCCATGGCCCGACTTCCCGCCGATCCGCGCCAACGCCTGCTCGACGTTGGCTTGCGGCTCTTCGCCAACCGCGGCTATGCCGGCACCTCCGTGCAGGACATCACCGACGAGGCGCAGGTCACCAAGCCCACGCTCTATTATTACTTCGGCAACAAGGAGGGCCTCTTCCAGGCGCTCGTCGACCATGCCATGGACGAGCGCCTGCGCCTGATGCAGGAAGCCGCGCCGCAGGATAAGCCCACCGTCGGCCAGCTCGCCGACATCGTGGCCGCGCTCACCGGCTTCGCCCGCCGCCAGCCGGACCTCCTGCGCCTGACTTTCGCGGTCGTCTTCGCCGCCGAGGGCGAGTATCCCTCCGGATTCAAGAAACACGCCAAAATCCACAATTCCATTGTCTTCATTAACGGAATCATTCGAGGCGGCCTTGCCCGCGGCGACCTCAATCCCGAGTTCAGCGAGCACGAGCTGACTCAGGGTTATTTCCAAATCATCCAGCACTCGATCGCCCTGGCTGTGATCGAGTCCAAGGTGCAACGCGAGACGAAAGCACGCCGTCTTCCACCACCTCCAGGTGGATTCATGGCCCCGCGGCGTACGCTGGAATTATTCCTGCGCGGCGCGGCCAATCCCAAGCGCGCCACCGCCAACGGCGTAAAGCCGCATCGGAAATCTTCAGTTGCTCGGCACGCCATGGCCGCGCTTTTCGCGTTCGGCCTTTCGCTCACGGCGGCCGAGGCGCAAAACACCAACGCCGCGCCGTCCTCCGACACCAACCAGCCGCCGACCGCCGACGTCGTTCCCTCGACCAACACCTCACCTGCCACGGAAACCGCCCCGCAGGCCGGCCCGAGCTCGGCCACCAATTCCGCGCCCGTACTCATGCCCGACGTGCGCCCCATTCCCCTCGCCGTCAAGGCGAGCCATCCCGAGCTCGCCACCATCTCGCCCATCGCGGACAACGCGAACAATGCGCGCGCACTCGACCTGCAAACCTGCTTCCAGCTCACCGCCCTGCGCGACGATTCGCTCAAGATCAGCAAGGAGGACGTCGAGATCGCCCGCGCGCAGATGAGCCAGTCCATCGCCGCGCTCTGGCCCAGCTTCACCGTCAATAACCAGCAGCAGTTCATCCATTATAATTCTCCGAACACGGGGCAGTCATTCAGCAGCATTGGCGGCGTCACCACCATCACCGAAGGCCAGCGCAATTACCAGTCGCAGTCGAACGTGAACATGACCTACACGCTCTTCAACGGCGGCCAGAACTGGAACAACGTCGGCGCCTCCGCGCGCGCCATCGCGGCGAAGAAGCAGACGCTCGCGCGCGATTACCAGACCATCTATCAGGACGTCGCGCAGGCCTTCTACAACGTCCTCCAATTCGAGGGCGATATGGCCGTGGAGGCCGACCTGATCGACGCATTGCGCGCGCGCGTTGACGACCTGAAAAACCGCGTCAACCTCGGCCGCTCGCGTCCCTCGGAGCTGCTGCAGGCGCAGACCGACCTCGCCAACGCCAAGGTCACTTACGAGTCGCAGCGCGGCTCGATGAACACGGCCATGGAAACCATCGCGTTCTACACGGGCGTTCCGTCCGCCAAGCTCGTCCTCAAGGACACGCAGCCATTTCCCACCGTGCAGCAACTCGACGCCTATCTCGCGCACAGTCCCAGCCGCCCTGACGTTCTTGCGCAAGTTGAAACGATGAAACAATCCGAGCGCCAGCTCGCGTCCGCCATCGGCCAGTATTTCCCCACCATTACCGCGCAGGGCAATTTCCTCGCCTCGCAGGACCCGGTCTCGAACAACATCGACGCGACCATGACCATCGAGGCCTCGATGCCGATCTTCGACGGCGGCCTCATCGCCGGACAGGTCCACCAGAACCACGAACTCGTCCGGCAGAACCGGCTCAACATCGAGCAGCTCCAGCGCACGGCGGACCAGGACACGCGCACCGCCTACGCCAACTTCGACGCCGCCGTCGCGCAGATCATCGTGCTGCGCGAGGCCGCCACGCTCGCCGCGAAGGATTTCGAGGCGCAGGTCGACGATTACCGCCGCGGCGTCGTCAGCAATCTCGACGTGCTCACCGCGCTGCAGGATTACCAGACCGCGCGCATCCAGCTCCACAACGCGAACATGACCGCGCGGCTCGACCTCATCAATCTCAACGTCGCCGCCGGTTTGGCCGCGACCAGCGCCGGCGCCAACAACCAGGCGCTGCCCACCAGCACGGCCCCCGCCGCCGCGCACTAACGCATGGATCCGCTAACGCCCATCGCGCCCTCGTCCAAACGCCGAGGCTCCGCCTTCGCGTCGCTCGCCGACCTGTCGATCCGCCGGCCCGTCTTCGCGTGGATGCTGATGACGGCGCTGATCATCTTCGGCGCCATCGGCCTCTCGCGCCTCGGCGTCAGCGAACAGCCCGATGTCGATTTTCCCGTCCTCACCATCAACGTCACGTGGAGCGGCGCGTCGCCCGAGGTGATGGAGACCGAGATCGTTGATCGCATCGAGGAGGAGGTGCTCTCGATCGAGGGCATCCGCAACGTGAGCTCCCAAATCCAGCAGGGCCAGGCCTCGGTCACGATGGAATTCGAGATCAACCGCAACATCGACTCCGCGCTGACCGAGGTGCAGTCGAAGCTCAGCGATGTCGAGCTGCCCTCCGGCGCCGAGCAGCCTACCATCATCAAGAGCAACCCCGAGGACCAGCCCATCGTGCTGCTCAGCGCTTCATCGACCAAGCGCGACCTGCATGCGCTCACGGAATTCCTCGAGCTCAGCGTCGTCGACCAGTTGAAAATCCTGCCCGGCGTCGGCGAAGTCACCCTCGCCGGCTACCAGCAGCGCAACCTGCGCGTCTGGGTCGACAACAACAAGCTCAAGCCGCTCCAGTTGACCATCCTCGACGTGAAGAACGCGCTCTCGACTGAGCAGGTCGAGGAAGCCGCGGGTTACCTCGAGAATTCGCAGAACGAATTCAACGTCCGCACCATGGGCGAAGGCGTCACGGCGGAGGAAGTCGGCAATCTCCGCATCAGGAAACGCGGCGGCGAGGAAATCTACAACTCCAACATCCGCATCAAGGACGTCGCGCGCGTCGAGGACGGCCTCGACGACATCCGCCACATCGCCGTTGTCAACGGCCACGCCGGCATCGGCATCGGCATCAAGAAGCAGCACGGCGCGAACTCCGTCGCCGTTGCGCAGGCGGTGAAGGACCGCCTCGCCGAGCTGAAGAAAACGCTCCCGCCCGACATCGACATCGAGACCAACTTCGACAGCAGCATCTTCATCAAGGACGCGATCCACGAAACCGAGTTCACGCTCATTCTTTCCGCGATCATCACCAGCATCGTCTGCTTCCTCTTTCTCGGCTCGGTCAGCTCCACGGTCAACGTGCTGCTCTCGATTCCCACGTCGGTCATGGGCACGTTCGCCGTGCTCTACTTCATGGGCTTCACGCTCAATTTCTTCACGCTGCTCGGGCTCTCGCTCGCCATCGGCATCGTGGTCGACGACGCGATCATGGTGCTGGAAAACATCATTCGCCACAGCGAAATGGGCAAGAGCCGCGTGCTCGCCTCGCGAGACGGCGCGCGCGAAATCACCTTCGCCGCGCTGGCCGCGACCATCGCCGTCGTCGCCATCTTCCTGCCCGTCGCGTTCATGTCCGGCATCATCGGCCGCTTCTTTTTCCAGTTCGGCATTACCATTTCCGCTGCCGTGCTGCTCTCGCTGGTCGAGGCGCTCACGGTCACGCCGATGCGCTGCTCGCAATTCATGGGCAACCAGCGGCGCGGCTACGCGCATTGGGCCGCGGCGCGGTTCGACCGCGTCGGCGATTGGTATCGCGGCGTGCTCGGCTTCTGCCTCAACCATCGCTGGATGGTCATCTTCATTTCCACCGCCATCTTCGCGCTCTCGCTCGTGCTCGCCGATTATCTGCCCAAGGAATTCCTGCCGCGTCAGGACCAAAGCTCGTTCCTGATCCGCATCCAGACGCCTGTCCGCTCCTCCATCGGCTTTACCGAGGACAAGCTCGTCGCGGCCGAGAAAATCCTCCAGCAGCACCCGGAGATCGACCACTTCTTCTCGGCCATCGGCGGCTTCACCAGCGACACCGGCGCGGCCGACGGCGCCATCACCGACGGGCAGGTCAATTCGGCACTCATCTACGTCACGCTCAAGCCCAAGTCGCAGCGCGCGCTCGGCCAGTTCGCGCTGATGGACCAACTGCGCGACGAGCTCAACAAAATCCCCGACGTCAACGCCGTGCCGCAGGACCTGGCCTCGCATGACTTCGTCGCCGGACGCGGCTTTCCCATCGAGCTCAACCTGCGCGGGCCGGACTACGGCGTGCTCGAGCAAAAGTCGCAGGCGATCATCGATTCGATGAAGGAGACCGGGCTGTTCCGCGACATCGACACCGACTTCCGGCTCGGCATGCCCGAGGTGCAAATCTTCCCAAACCGCGACCTCGCCACGCAGTCGGGCGTCACGGTCGATGCCATCGCGCAGACGGTGCAGGCCGCGATCGGCGGCTCCGTGCAGGGCAAGTTCACCAACAAGGACCGCCGCTACGACGTGCGACTGCGGCTCGAGGGCAGCCAGCGCGCCGGCGCGCAGGACATCCTCAACCTCGACGTGCGCACCGACTACAACGAGCTCATCCCGATCTCGAGCGTGATCACGACGCAGACGGTCGACACTTACCAGACCATCGCGCGCACCCTGCGCGAGCGCTCGATCACCATCTACGCCAACATCGCGCCCGGCAAATCCCAGGCCAATGCGCTCGACCGCGCCGAGGCCATCGCGAAGGACGCGCTGCCCCCCGGCTACCGCGTCTTCCTCGGCGGCGGCGCGCAGACTTTCCGCGAGACCTTCTCCAGCCTCTTCTTCGCGCTCTGGCTCGGCATCATCGTCTCGTACATGGTGCTGGCCTCGCAGTTCAACAGCTTCATCCATCCCTTCGCCGTGCTGCTGGCGCTGCCGTTCAGCATCAGCGGCGCGCTCTTCGCGCTGCTGCTCACCGGCCAATCGATCAACCTCTACAGCCTCATCGGCGTGGTGCTGCTCATGGGCATCGTGAAGAAGAACTCGATCCTGCTCGTGGAGTTCTGCAACGCGCGGCGCTTCATCGACGGGATGAATATCCGCGACGCCATCCTCTCCGCCGGGCCGATCCGGCTGCGCCCGATTCTCATGACCTCGCTGGCCACGCTGGCCGCGGCCGTTCCGCCCGCGCTCGCGCTCGGCCCCGGCGCGGAGAGCCGCGTGCCGATGGCCATCACCGTCATCGGCGGCGTCATCGTCTCGACCTTCTTCACCCTGCTCGTCGTGCCGTGCGCCTACAGCCTGCTCTCGCGCCTCGAGGGCAAGTCACATCCCGAGGCGGAGCTCTACGAAACCGACAAACCCAAGCCCGCGCTGCGGCCGGCCCATGAACCGGCCTCTTTCACCACCAGAGCCTAAATGATTAAGCGAAACAGGCTCGCCAGTCTCTGCAGGGCTACCGTCCTCCGTCTCGAATGTGCGATAATATCCACCTGACAATTTGGGCTCCTTTAACTTCTTAATGATTATGAAATCCCCGCCATCGGGCCCGGACCAGGTGCGATTATCCGAATCCCCATTCGCCTGATTCGGTTGATTTCGCCTGAAACGCTTATTTTTTTACCCGTTCCCGCATGACTCTCTCCGAAATCTCCATCCGCCGTCCCGTCTTCGCGTGGATGATCATGTTCGCGCTGATGTTTTTCGGCGTGATCTGCTTTCTGCAGCTCGGCGTCAGCCAGCTCCCGGAGGCCACGCCGCCGCAGCTCACCATCGAGGCCGAATGGCAGGGCGCCGCGCCGGAGGTGATGGAGACGCAGATCGTCAACCCGATCGAGCAGGCGGTCGTCTCCGTCCAGGGCCTGCAGGACCTCAACGCCAGCATCCGCGAGGGCGTCGCACGCATCCATCTCACCTTCTCCACCGGCAAGAGCATCGACGCCGCGCTGCAGGAAACCAACTCCAAGCTCCGCTCCGTCGCGCTGCCGAGCGACGTGCTGCCGCCCACCATCGAGAAGGAAAACACCGACGACAACCCGATCATGTGGCTGGCTGTCACCTCGACGAAGCGCTCGTTCAAGGACATCCTCACCTACGTCGACCTGCACCTGCGCGACCGCCTGCGCGTCGTCCCCGGCGTGGGCAACATCATCCTTGGCGGCTGGGCCGACCGCAACCTGCGCGTCTGGGTCGACAACAACAAGCTCGTCGACAAGCAGCTCACCATCCTCGACGTGCGCAACACGCTCAAGATGGAGAACAGCGAAACCTCCTCCGGCTATCTCGAGAACAACACCAACGACAACAACGTGCGCGTGAAGGGCGAGGCGCTGACTCCCGCGCAGGTGGGCGATCTCCTCATCACGCAGCGCGGCGGCCAGCGCATTTACCACTCGAACATCCACCTGCGCGACGTCGCGCGGATCGAGGACGGCCTCAACGACGTGCGCAGCCTGGCCTGGAGCGACGGCAAGCTCACGCTCGGGCTCGGCATCCAAAAAACGCACGGCTTCAATGACGTGAAGGTCGGCCTGGCCGTGCGCGATTTCATCACGCAGGCCGACAAGGAAATGGCGGTGACCGATCCCGACATGAACCTGTACGTCAGTTTCGACAGCACCAAGTTCACCGGTGAAGCGATCCACGAAACGGAGATCACCGTGCTGCTTTCCATCGCCATCACCAGCCTCGTCTGCTGGGCCTTTCTCGGCTCGTGGACCTCGACGCTCAACGTGCTGCTCTCCATCCCGGTCTCCGCGCTCGGCACCTTCATCGTCATGCGCATTCTCGGGTTCACCATCAACTTCTTCACGCTGCTCGGCATGTCGCTGGCCATCGGCATCGTGGTCGATGACGCCATCATGGTGCTGGAAAACATCGTGCGCCATTTTCACATGGGCAAGACGGCGCGGCAGGCGGCGCTCGACGGCGCGCGCGAGATTTCCTTCGCCGCGATCGCCGCGACCACCTCGGTCATCATGGTCTTCGTGCCGGTCCTGCTGGTCAACGGCTTCATCGGCGTCTTCCTCTTCCAGTTCGGCATGACCATCTCCACCGCCGTCGCGCTTTCGCTGCTGGAGGCGATCACGCTTACGCCGATGCGCTGCTCGCAATTCATGACGGCGAAGGAGGACGAGTACCGCTTCGCCATTTGGGTCAACCGCACCTTCGCCGCGTTCGCGCGCCAGTACGGCCGCGTGCTCGCCTTCAGCCTGCGCCATCGCTGGAAGGTCGTCGGCATTGCGCTGCTGCTCTTCGCCGCGTCGATGGCCTCGATTCCGCTGATCAAGACCGAGTTCGTGCCCACGCAGGACGTCGGCATGATCATCCTCAATTTCCAGACGCCGGTCGGCTCGTCGCTGACCCTCACCTCGGGCAAGGCGGCGGAACTCGAGAAGATTCTCGCCGGCAATCCCTCCATCCTGCACTACTTCGTCAATGTGGGCGGCTTCGGCGGCGGCGAAACGAACAAGGGCATGGCGTTCATCTCGCTCAAGGACCGCAAGGACCGCACGCAAACCCAGCAGCAGATCATGGACGCCGTGCGCGACGAGATCAAAAAGAAGATCCCCAAGGACTTCACCGCCACGCTGATCAATCCCTCGGGCAGCTTTGGCGGATCGCGCAACGGCAACAACCTCGAGCTCAGCATCCGCGGCCCCGACTACCGCGTGCTGAAGGAGAAGTCGGACGCGATGGTGAAAATTTTCAAGGACAGCAAGCTGATGACCGACGTCGACACCGATTTCCGCGACGGCATCACCGAGGTCCACGTCGTGCCCGACCGGGACAAGGCGGCGGCCAGCGGCGTGAACGTGCAGGACGTGGCCGACACGATCAACACGGCGATCGGCGGCGTGCGCGACGGCTTTTTCACCAACGGCATCCGCCGCTACGACGTGCGCATCCGCCTCGAGCCCGAGCAGTGGCGCACGCCCGACGACATCGACAAGCTGCTCGTCCGGACCGATTACGGGGAGCTGATCCCGCTCTCCTCCGTCACGCATGTGACCGAGGAAAAGAGCCGGCTGACCATCACGCGCGAGATGCGCGAGCGCGCCATCAACATCTGGGCCAACACGGCCACCGGCGTGTCGCTGGACAAGGCGATGACCTTCGCGCGCAAGACGGCGAAGGACACCCTGCCCGACGGCTACCACCTCGCGGAGATCGGCGCGTCGAAGGACGTCATCGAGGCGTTCGAGGATTTCATCTTCACCCTCGTGCTGGGCCTGGTGATTTCCTACATGGTGCTGGCGGTGCAGTTCAACAGCTTCATTCACCCGATCCCGGTCATGATCGCGCTGCCGTTCTCGCTCACCGGCGCGTTGCTCTCGCTGCTGATCACGCACAACACGCTCAACCTTTACAGCTTCATCGGCATCATCGTGCTCATGGGCATCACGCTGAAGAACTCGATCCTGCTCGTGGAATTTTTCAACAAGCAGCGCTATGAGCACGGCAAATCGCGGCGCGAGGCGATCCTGCTCGGCGCCCCGATCCGCCTGCGGCCGATTGTCATGACCTCCGCGGCGACGGTCGCGGCGTCGATCGTTCCCGCGCTCGGCATCGGCCCTGGCGCGGAAGTGCGCGTGGCCATGGCCGTGGTCATCATCGGCGGCGTCACCGTCTCGACGCTGTTCTCGCTGCTCGTCGTGCCCTGCCTGTACGACCTGATGGCGCCGGAGCTGGACCGCTCCAAGCACGTGCGCGAGGAGCTCGACCTCGCCGATGCCGAGGAGGAGACGGAGCTGGCGGTGCCTTAGCGTTTAGCCTGAGCATCTGCCTTTTCCGCGCAACGCACCGCTAACAATTCACAATCCATCGTTGGCACGAAACGCCAAATCCCACAAAGTTGGCTGACGAAATTCCCATGCCGACTACCTCAACTCCCTTCGTTTTCATCGCCGTCACCGCGTTCGCTTTTGCGCTTGCTGGGCTCGACCTTCGAGCCGCGGATGCGACCGGCACGACCACCCCGACTTCCTCCGCCTCAGCCGGAATCACGCCGCCTGCCACCGGCACGACGACTCCGCCCAAGAGCTTCTGGACCGGGGATTACATGACGCAACCCTGGCTGGGCGTGCGCGATAAATGGCAGGCGGACGGCATCAGCTTCAAGCCCGACTGGACGGGCGAGGTTTTCGGCAACGTCTCCGGCGGCGCGCGCAAGGGCGTGGTCAGCGATGGCGTGTTCGAGCTGCCGCTGACGGTGGACTTCGATCCCCTCACCGGCGGGGCGGTCAAGGACCTGACGTTCAAGGTGAATGCGTTTTATATCTACGGGACCAACCTCTCGAACGCCTTCGTCCACGACTTCAGCGTCTCGAGCAACCTCGCGGCCTACAACACGCTTCGGCTGGATGAGCTTTGGGTGCAGAAGGGGTTTTGGGACAACACGGTCACGGTAAAAGTTGGCGAGCAGGCCATTGATAACGAGTTCTTCGTCTCGAACAGCGCGTCGCTCTTCGTGGGCAGCACGTTCGGGACGTTCACCCTGTTGGCCAACAACATTCCCTTCGCCCCGGTTTATCCGACCGCCTCGCCCGGCGTGCGCATCAACTACCAGCCCGATCCGCACTTCTACGTCATGGCCGGCGTCTACGGTCTCGACCGGAATCTCGCCCAAAACACCAATGACAAGGACGGCCTGCGCTTCGCTCTCGATGCGAACAGCGGCATGCTCATCGCGGCGGAGACCGGCTATCTGCTGAACCAAGGGAAGAACGAGTCCGGTTTGCAGGGCACGTACCGGCTCGGCGCGATTGTCGATACGGGAAACTTCCCGCTTATCGCATCGGAGTCCAACAGCGACCTCAACGGCGGCGCGGTGGAGCAGAGCGGCGTGAATTACCTCGTCTACGGCGTGGTTGACCAGCAGATCTACGCGGAGGGGCCGCGCAACATCACCATCTTCGCGCGGCCGGGCGGCGCGCCGTCGAACTCGAACTTTATCGACTATTACGTGGATGGCGGGTTCAACTTCACCGGCTTCGTGCCTGGCCGGGACCAGGATGTCGCGGGCCTCGCGGTGGGACGTTCCCACGTCAGCAAGGATTTCAGCAATGCGCAGGTGGCCGAGGGGAATCCGCCGTACACGGCCGAGACGTACCTGGAGGCAACGTATAAATGTCAGCTCACGCCGTGGTGGTACATTCAGCCCGATTTCCAATACGTGATCACGCCGAGCGGCGAAGCGGGTTCGCATAATGCGACGATTGTTGGGGTGCGGACGTATGTGTTGTTTTAGTCCGCGCAGCGGGGCAAAACGCACTTTCCTCTCGCGCCCATCCGGGCCATGCTTACTGATTGCAGAGCACGAGGCGCGTGCCGCTTTTGATCACGAGGCGCGCGCCGGGCGGGAGCTGGTTCTGCCAGTAGGCGAGCCGGTCTTCGTCGATGATGAGGTAGACGCGCTGCGCGGACTTCCACTGCGATTCCAACGCCGCGTCATCCCAGAAATAATCGCGACCGAGGCCGAGCACGCGCTGGGGGTACTGCTGGTCGAACGGCGCGTTGACCCAATGAATGCGCGCATTGAGGTAGTAGAGGAGGCTCGACGCGGTATGCGGCAGCGCTTCGCAGGCGACGATGGCGCCGGGCTTCGCGGCCATCTCGGCGTTGATGGCGTGGGCTTCGTCGGCGAGCGAGAAGTAGGGGCCCATCATGGCGAAGCCTGCGGTGGCGAGGCCGATGGGCGCGGCCATCGCGGCGGCGAGCACGAGCAATGCGGCGAACGCGCGGCGCTGCCAAGTCAGCACGGTCGCCGCCGTGCCGGCGACGAGCATGACCGCGCCGAAGATCGCGAGCAGCCAGAGAAAGTGGCCCCAGAGTCCAGGCGAGATTCCGGCGATGGCGTCCATGAAGGTATCGCGGTCGCGGATGGGCGAGGCGCCGCCCGCGCCGAGCGAGGCCAGCCGCGGCCACACGTAGCCGGCGAGTCCAAGCGCGAGCGCGCCGCCGAGCAAAACCAGGGCGCTCGGCACGACGAGGAACCGGCGTGGCAGGCTCACTGGCGAATGCGTCTCCAATATCGACGGCACGGCCAGGAACATGGCGGCGACGCCCCAACAGGTCATGCTGTAGTAATCCTGCCGCGTGGAAAAGGCGACGGAGACTTGGGTCAGGAGGAACCAGCAGAGGAGCATGCCCACGAGGTCGGACTGCACGGGCGAAAGCGCGGGCCGGCCGAGTCGCGCGGCGCGGCGCGCTTTTATAGCGAGGTAAATCGCGGCGGGCGCGAGCAGCGTCCACGGCATCCAGAAGAGCAGGTGCTGCGCGTAGAATTGGACGACCGGCAATTGCCGCGCGTCGGCGGGATAGCGGCTGTCGATGGCCGCGCCCATTTGCTCATTGACGAAGTGCGCGGCGAGGAAGCCGGGCAGCTTCACCGCCATATAGATATACCACGGCGCGAGGATGGCGAAGAAGAGGGCCACGCCGCGCAGGCTGAGGATGGGTTTGAGTGAGGCGCGCATTCCGGGCACGAAGATCGCCGCTAGGAGCGCCGTGCCGAGCGGCCAGAGCGCGCCGTGCAGGCCTTTGCTCATCGAGCCAAGAGCGAGGAACATCCAGAAGAGCAGGTACCAGTTGCCGCTGGGTCGGGCGGAACATCGGGCCTCGACGAGGCACCAGATCGCGAGCGAGATGAAGCAGGCGAGGAACGGCTCCGGCTGCACGAGATGGTTGAAGATCCAGACGCCGAGCATCGAGGCGAGGATCATGGCCGAGGCGAGGCCGAAGCGTTCGCCGCCGAGTCGCCGCGCGATGAGGTAGGTGGCGAAAATCCAGCCGAGGGTGGCGAGCGCGTTGGGCAGGCGCATGGCGAATTCGCTTTCGCCGAGGACCGAGGTCGAGACGAGCATGGTCCAGTAGACGAGCGGCGGCTTTTGCACACGCGGGAAGCCGTCGACCGTGGGCAGGAGCCAGTTGCCGCTGGCGTGCATCTCGCGCACCGCGCCGGCGTAGAGGCCCTCGTTGTCGTCGAAAATCACCGGCGCGCAACAGGCGGCGATGTAGACCGCCGCGATGAAGCCGAGCACGAGCCAGGAGAGCCGCGTCGCGCGCGGCGGCGCGATGAGGGCGGGTTGCCGCGACTCCCCGGGCTGCTCAGAAATTGCCTCCGGGCTTGTGGTGGTGGCGTGAGTTGTGTGGTCCACGTGATTGGGGGAAAGCGCATCCGCTTTGCGTCGTTTACATAGCTCGATCCGCGCCAAAGTCCAGGGGAGCGGCGGCAAAATTTAGCGTCAACTGCCGCGTTGCGCGCGGAAGGGGAGCGTCTGACTACGCCGCTTGCGGATGCGCCGAGGCGAGCTGGGCCTGCGGCGGCCGCACGGACGCCGTGCGGCGCGAGACGGTCTTGCGCGTGCGGCGTTTGAGGTACTCGAAGATTTTCCCGAGTTCCGCGCGCATGTCCGTGCGGGCGACGATGCGGTCGACCAGGCCACGCTCGAGGAGAAACTCGGCGGTCTGGAAGCCCTTGGGCAAATCCTGGCGCGTCGTTTCCTTAAGCACGCGCGCGCCGGCGAAGCCGATCATGGCCTTGGGCTCGGCGATGTTGAGGTCGCCGAGGGTGGCGAAGCTGGCCGTGACGCCGCCCATGGTCGGGTGCGTGAGGACGGAAATGTAGGGCAGATGCGCCGCGGCGTGACGCGAGAGCGCGCCGCTGGTCTTGGCCATCTGCATGAGGCTGAACATGCCCTCGTGCATACGCGCGCCGCCGGACGCGGAGAAGATCACCACGGGCACGCCGAGTTCCGTGCCGCGCTCGATGGCGCGCGTGAGCTTCTCGCCGATGACCGAACCCATCGAGCCGCCGAGGAAATTGAACTCCATGACGGCGACGGAGAGCGCGTGGCCCTCGATCTTGCCGAGGCCGCAGACGATGCCTTCCTTGAGGCCGGTCTTCTTCTCGTACTTGGCGAGCTGGTCAGCGTAGCTGGTCGCGCCGGTGAATTTGAGGACGTCGATCGAGCTGACGCCCGCGTCGTACTCGGCCCAGGTGCCCTCATCGAGCAGGTGCGTCAGCCGCTGGTGCGCGGTGATGTTGAAATGATGGCCGCACGCCTTGCAGACCATCTGGTTCGACTCGAGCTCCTTGTTGAAGATGTAGGCGCTGCACTCCGGGCACTTGGTCCACAGGCCCTCGGGCATCTCTTTCTTGCGCGACGGTGTTTTGCCGTAGTCGGGTTTCGGGAAGAAGCTGCCGGAGGAGGTGAGTGGGTTGCTGGACATGATTTTCAGGGATGAAGGAAGCGGGTCTCAAGTCCGCGCGACGGTCAGGACGGCCAGCGATCCAGCCCCGGCGTGAGCCAGGACTTGAGCGCAGGCATTGGTCGTCGCGCCCGTCGTAAAAACATCGTCTATGAGTAGCAAATTGAGGCCTCGGACGTCAAACCCACGTTTCAAGGCGAAGGCCCCGGCCATATTCTCCCAACGGGCGATTCGGCTGAGTTTTGTCTGGGAAGGCGTTTCTCTACATCGATAAAGAACTTCCAGTACTTGCAATTTGCGCTTCTTCGCCAATCCTCGCGCCAGCTCGCTGGCTTGGTTAAATCCACGCTCCCGGTGGCGGCGATGATAAAGCGGCACGGGCACCAAGGCGTCCCACGGCTCGGCGCCGGCGTGAGCGTCGTATGCCTCGGTCAGCCAGTCGACGAGCTGTCCGTAACGGTAGTATTGGTCGTAGTACTTGAAGCCCAGCACGGCCTCAAGCACCTGCCCTTGCGTACGATAGGCCGCGCGGCCCCAAAGGAAATACCAGCGCTGCTTCGTGCATCGCTCGCAGATCACGGTCGAATCCACCCGCTCGAGGCCGGGAAAAGGTTCGCCGCATTGGCGGCAGAAAGGCGGCATGACGCGCAGCGGCTCGGCCTCGGTGCTTTCCTGCCACGGGAAGGCGAGGTTCAGCGCGGACTCGCCCCAGTCGCGGGCACGGGCTCGGGCACGATCGAAGGATGCCGATAGAAACGCCAGATCCATACGCCAAGCAGAAGTATGACCACGCTGGTCACAAAACTCGATAGGATATTGCCGCCGAGCCACGCCACGCGCGGCGGCTCGTCGGGCTGCGTCAGGCCGGTGAAGAGCAGCAGGCCGAAGATCAGCCCCGCATGCAACCCCGCGTTGGCCCAGAGCGACTCCGCGCGCAGGAAGAGTCCGCCGAGGACCAGCCCAAGCAGGAAGAGATTCAGCGCCTTCACCGCGTTCTCCGGCGACGTGAGGTCCGTCCCGGCCTGCGCGAACATCGCCGGCCAAGCCGTCACGCCGCTCCACCAATGCAATGTCTCTTTATCGAGAGCCGAGGTCGTGAGGAAGTGCGCCAGCGCGTAGACCAGCGCGGCGAGAATCCAGCCACCGCGCCAGCCGAGGCCGCGCGTGAACTCCCGCTGCAGGAAGCCGCGAAAGATCGTCTCCTCCACCGGCGCGACGATCGCCGCCGCGACCAGCGCCATCGCCACCCTCGCCCAAATCTTTCCCGCACTCAGCCCCGCGCCATGAAAACCGGCCGCCGCCAGATCAAAACCCATCAGGGCCTGAAATGCCACGATCGCCATCAGCAACCCGAGCAGCGCCTGCTTCCACGCCTCACCGTTCCACGGCCAGAGCCTGCGCCATTCGATGCGCGGCCCGCACAACGCCAGCGCCAGCAGCGCCGAAACCAACAGCGCGCGATCCATCGCCCGGTGAAACGGAAACGCCGGCCAGATCGGCTGCATCGCGAAGAAGATCACCGGCCCAAGCACCATCGCGCCGAGCACGATCACGGCGAAGAAGACGGGCAGGACGAGCTTTCGGGGCATCGCCCCTTTCTAGAGCCTCGCGCGGAACTTGTCATTCAGCGAGTCGCGCGGCGTTCAAGTAGTGGTAGCCCGTGACCTCCGGGCACGGGGCTCGTGGGTGATCGTAGACCTCAACCGGGGTTACATCCCTCAGCTCGCCCCGCGCCCGGAGGTCGCGGGCTACCGTGGCTGCAACAACGTCCACATGGAAGCATCACCCACCCCATCACCCCGCTTGATCTTTCCTCCTCCCGCAGGCATCATTTCCCATTCCCGATGAAACTGACCCCGCTGGAGTTCGAGAAACCCCTCGTTGAGCTCGAAAAGAAGATCGACGCGATCAAGATTGAGTACAAGGAGCACCTCGGCGACGCCGAGCCGGTGCTCAAGGAGCTCGAGGCCAAGCTCAAGGAAGAGCGCGACAAGCTTTACACCAATCTCAGCCCGTGGCAGCGCGTGCAGATCGTGCGCCACCCGCAGCGCCCCTACACGCTCGACTATCTCAAGCTCCTCGCCGTCGACTTCATGGAAATGAGCGGCGACCGCTGCTTCGGCAACGACCGCGCGCTCATCGGCGGCCTCGCGCAGATCGGCGACGAGAAGGTCATGGTCATCGGCCACCAGAAGGGCCACGACACCAAGCAGAACATCAAGCACAACTTCGGCCTCGCCCATCCCGAGGGCTACCGCAAGGCGCTGCGCCTGATGAAGCTCGCCGACAAGTTCCGCCTGCCCGTCGTCTGCTTGATCGACACGCCCGGCGCTTATCCCGGCATCGCGTCCGAGGAGCGCCACATCGCCGAAGCCATCGCGGTGAACCTGCGCGAGATGTTCACGTTCAACGTGCCGATTGTCGCCGTGGTCTTGGGCGAAGGCGGCAGCGGCGGCGCGCTCGGCATCGGCGTCGCGGACCGTGTGCTCATTCTCGAGAACTCCTACTACTCGGTCATCTCGCCCGAGGGCTGCGCGGCCATTCTCTGGCGCGACCAATCGCAGGCGCCGAAGGCTGCCGCCGCGCTGAAGATGACCGCGCCGGACCTGCTCGAGCTCAAGCTCGTCGACGAGGTCATCCCCGAGCCGGCCGGCGGCGCGCATCACTCGTGGGAAGAGGCCGCGGAGAAGGTGAAGGAGGCCGTGCTGCGCCACATCGCCGAGCTGCGCAAGTTTGACGAGCACACGCTGAAGGACCAGCGCTACGCCAAGTTCCGCGCCTTCGGCGAAGTGGCCGAGGCGACGGCTTGAGGGAAGTGACGGAATAACGGAATTGACGGAATTTTAGACAGGATTAAGAGGATTGGGATGATTTGGGGGAGGCAGTTCAGCCAATCCCATTAATCCTCTTAATCCTGTCAAAACTCAGCCTGTTCCCCTTCCGTCCCTTCCGTTATTCCGTCACTCTTTTGCTATGTCTGACGAAGTCTTCATGCAACGCGCGCTGGAGTTGGCGCGGCGCGCGGCCTCAGCCGAGGAAGTGCCCGTCGGCGCGGTGCTCGTCCGCGATGGCGCGATCCTGACCGAGGCGGCCAACGAGGTGGAGACGCGCCAGGATGCGACGGCGCACGCGGAGATGCTCGCCATCGGCGAAGCGCAGGCGCTGCTCAAGTCGTGGCGGCTGACCGGCACGACGCTCTATGTTACCAAAGAACCATGCCCCATGTGCGCCGGCGCGCTCGCGCATGTGCGCGTGGACCGCATCGTCTTCGGCGTGGGCGATCCCAAGGCCGGGGCGTGCGGCGGGGCGTTTAATTTGTTTGATCTGCCGGGGCTGAATCATCGTTGTGAGATCACGCCGGGGGTGCTGCGGGAGGAGACGCTGGGTGTGCTGCAGGCGTTTTTCAAAGAGCGACGCGCCGAATCTTCTTAATGGCAGGGACGCGAAGGGACTCGCGTCCCTACCCTTCGACTGGTTCGTCCGGCAGATATTCGCGGGTCTCGACGATGAGTTTGACGAGCTCGATGGGGCTGAAGGGGCTTTCTTGGGTGAAGCCGATTTGCTTCATGCGGATGAGCTCGAGGACGGCGAGGAAGGTCACGACGATCTCGGTGCGGGTGGCGCCTT
>Ga0209611_10005668_pt1 | contig 20783 bp, 15 predicted proteins | sample S1TSphgellanicum_3_FD_187693 | JGI IMG/M metagenome (GOLD analysis project Ga0209611, IMG submission 187693) | Host-associated microbial communities from peat moss isolated from Minnesota, USA - S1T2_Fc - Sphagnum magellanicum MG (SPAdes) (version 2) | ecosystem: Host-associated > Plants > Peat...
AAAAGCTCTTTAGGGGTTGGATCAAATGAGGATGTTAGATGGGATGTAACTCTGAATGTGGTTGTTAATTAGTCCCAAGCACCATGTAACAAATCATGGCTTGAACATAATCCAAGTAGAATGTTGTGTGGGAACATGTTTCATAGGTTGCAAACCCTCATGATATTGTAACACCTTAACCTACATTAGGTAGAACTTGATGCAATTCAATTCTTTGTCTAAACCTAAAACTTTCATCCACAATTGAGTTGTTGTGCCTTGGTAACCTATCCTCTAAACCCTTCTACTTCCTCCTCATGTTAACTAGGTAGTTACCTCAGGAAGTGGGTAAGTAGGTAGAGAATGTAGGTGGTTATTAGGTAGGTAGGTAGTTAAGTAACAGGCACTCGGTCACTAATTACTACTACTTAAGTAGATGCATGTGGATGGTTAGTATATTAGCTAACCACCGTAGTTAGCTACTGGACAGGAATAAAACAAATAAGTGTTTTCTGTTATTTAGGAGCCACATTTTTCATCCAAACAACTTAGTACCTACCCAAGGGGAAAGGAATGAGAATTTTTTATGTGATTTAAGTAGACCTTAGTAAATTTTATTTAAATTGAAAATATGGATGAGGAACGGACATATCGTGGTTAAGTACAGTTTCAAATGAAGGTTCATGTATTTATTTTGTCATAAATCTAAATTTTGGAACCCCTATTTCACAAAAGGAAATATCCAACAAATTTTATCATTTTTTCAACAAAAATTCAAAATTTTCAGATTATTACTGTAAATTTTTTTTGCTAATATTTTGTAAAATTTTTCCATATCACATATTTGGAGGGAAAACAAAATGCCCCTAAAAGAATACACATAAGTAATATGGATTATTCATGGGTTTGAGCAAAAACATATTTAAAAAATCAACAAATCACATTTAAAGGAATGTTTTTTTTAGCACGCAAAGGAGAAGATTTCATAAACCATGGGGGGGAGGGTAAAGATTAAAACCCATCTTCTTTTGGTGGGATTCTGAAGGAAAATAATTAATGAAAGTATCCAAAAATCACCAAGCAATATAAATCAACCATGAGACTTAACATCTTCATACTTAGAAAAATACTTATTAATTTAGATATAAGTTTATCTATATTAATGTGGCATGTGCCACTACCCCAAGTGTGAACATGACCTTGATGATGGAGCTCAATTGTGAAAAATTAAAATTAAAATTAATTTCCACCAACAAAAAATTACTCAAAACTCAATACCTCTATCACCTTAAGTTTAATTTTTTTGAAATTGCCTCCAAGAAATCTCACTTGTCAAGGGGTTTCTAGTAATACTAAGAGCTCACCCCCAATGTTTCCAAAATATCTAGTTTTTATTTTGTTGATTTTTTAAGTGGCAAATCGTTCAATAACTCTTGCACCATAGGCCTAAGCATTGCCGAACAATAACCTTGGTGCACCCATAACTCATTAAGAGCATACCTAGCGGGGGTTTGGGAGATCTCAATGAGACAAACAACACAAGCAAACAAAGAAGGGAAAGAAAAAAAAAAATTCAAATCAAATCAAATCAAATCAAATGCTGAATAATGATTTGCTTTATTTCCACGTTTTTCTAACTGAAGTAGTTATAAGATATCCCAGAGTGCACCGCCTCATTTTACACCACCCCCAGGGGGGCCCCAGGAAAAACAAAATTAAAAAATCGGCAGAACCATCCAACCGATAGTTGACACGTACTAAGAAGTTTGCCAAAAAAATAGGCCAACGGTCGTGTCATGTAGGCCCACGTCTTACTATTGTCCCACTGCAAAAAGGGAATTTGCCGATTTTTTTTTAATATCCTTTTTTGGACTGATACCGATCAAAAATATTTTATGGATTGAGGGGGGTGAGGGGGGGGTGGGACGGCGCCAGCAAATCGTGGTTTCCACCCCCAGATCTAACGGCCACAGTTAATTTGGCGGCTACCGCTAGTCCCCTCCCCCAGGGACACTGGGGTCATGGGTATCAAACTTTTCTTTTCTTTTTGTTTTGGGACAAAATTAAAGGGCCCCCCTCGCCTATGTACTTGTCCTTTTGCTAAGAAATAGATTTGATTTTTCTTGCATTTTGATGGTGACCGAGGAACCAGCCATCCACACCTATCATGGAACAATTTCCAATATTTTCCACATTCATTAAGAAAATTGAGTGAATTTTTTTGTCAATGGATGCACAAACTAGATGGCTACAAATGTGATGCAACCCTACAAAACATTATTGATAGACACACTGTAGATTAGGAAAATGTACAAAGGGATAAAAAAAAGGAAAAGAAAGAATTTCTAGGATGTTAAGTTAGCTCAAACTAAACTAGATGTCAAAATCTATCCATGTCAAAAATTGATAACTTGTAGTAGGTCGTCATATTTTCTCATATCCAAAATCGATCGCTTGCAATTAGTCAGCCATGGAGATGGGAGGTGTGTCTTGAAGGGGTGGAAGTCGAAAAATACCTAGGCCTATCGTTACTACCCAACTTAAAATGGAGGATGTTTGCACATTTATAATGTGATTGAATTTTTTTGTCGAAGGAAAGTAACCAAGACAAAACGAGGAAGGCCCTCTAGTGCTTTCAAGCTCCAAATGGCATTGGCACATTTGTGTAAAAATGCATCAACTTGCTTATGTAAACATTCAAACACCTCCACTACTAAAGAGAGAAATTGATCGGCAAGGTGTCGACTGTAATAGCTATGTTCTTTGGCTTGAACCACATTAGAAGCAACAAATCCTTGGGCGGTGCAAGATCAAAGAAGTGAATCCGATCATGTTGGGTCGATAATGATAATGTGAAGTAGGGTGCAAATGCCATCTTTGGTGAACACAACGGTGAATCATCAACAAGAGGAGTTGAACATGTTTGAAAGAAACACATGTCGTTATTATTACCCCACGTGAAAACCAACATCCTACACAATGGCAGCAAAGGTGTCACGAACTGCATCATGGGTTCCTATGCGTTCATTGTCATGAGCATAATGTAAAAGGTGGATACCCATACGGTTGATGGGATGTGTGCACACACATCGAAGGATACCTGCAATTGAGGGATGGGGCAGTCCAAGTTGTACTCAAAGCGCTGTAAAAAATATCAAGGAAGCTAATCGAAAACCTAGGAAGGTTGGTCGAGTTGTAAGCCAATCGGCCACCCTTGGGTCAAAACATGATAAAATTCAAGCACAATGGGCTTTAGATATCCCATTAGAGAGCATGTTAGAAAAAATATGATGGTGAAGACGTTCCGAGATGGAATCTTGAAGTCGAATCATTTGTTGTTTGATGAACCATTCGAACAAAAAAAAACTTGCGCAAGGTGGGGGAAATAGGAGATCACATATCGCCTTAAGGTGTTGCTGGAAAGGAAAGGTGTTATTGTCGATTCATGTTAAGGCTTCAAAAAGGAAGGGATGTTAATTAACCATAAACTTAACAATTATGATCGAAACTACAAGGGCCAAACTCCTTAAATAGGTTGTTAGGGCGATGGTGGCCATTGACATGAGCCTAATGCCATCGAAAGTTATTAAGATAAATATTTGTTTATGGGTTAGAGGTCCTTTTAGGTTGTCAAAGGATCTTGGACGTACGAAATGCCTAAACATTTTTAAAAGGGAAGAGTCAAAAGAAATGAAAAACTTTTTCAAGGTGGAAGAGGAAGGTGTACATTGTAAGAGATATGATGGCCATTGCATGAAACAGTGAATTAAAATTCCAAAGGCTACTTGAACATCACCCATTCTAAGGAAAATATTCACATGTTAAACATCCTCTAACATGGCATCTTTGATAAAGGATGACGTGAATGATCATGTGTCCAATGGAATTCCGAAAATTCTAATCCCTTCTGATGGGGTGGTAAATTAGGATGGGGTGTTGAAATCAAGCAATAGGCCAAAGGGTGACCATGCTACACATTTATGAGGTTGGATAGAAAGACCTATTGCACGAAGTTCAATCTAAAAATGTCCATATGCAAATGATAAAATAGAAGGGGGACTTGTCATGTGAATATCATTTGTAATGGATGGAAAAAAATAATAAAGGAAATGATTGGCTATAGAATGCAAAGCCCTAAAATGGGGTAATGTTAATAATGCCCTTCCCAAATGATCACCTTGACGGGTTCCCATGGCAGAAAAGATGATTATGATTATGATGGCTATAAAATAAAGGAGATACAAATGCATAAACAAAAGGGATGAATTGTATTATGTATCCACATGTTACACAAAGTTTTTGAAATATGACCCCTTTTTACACCAGATTAAAGGCATTTGCCATGTCTAGCTGGAGAACAATCTAGTTAGGTAAAGGTCTAAGGTGCATCTAATGCCATGGATTACTACTTCACAATTGCCCTTACTTGTAACTTTGAATTGGTGTGGGGAAAAATGTGTTACAAAGGTGTTGCGAAATTGAAGCATAAAGCGTGACTTGTGAGTCAATACAATGTTTCCCCCACTATAATGGGACAAACTCCACCTAAAGGCTTGTTCATGGTTAAGAGGTCGATTATGCTAAAGACATATGCAATTCAAGGTGGAATGTGACCCTTAACAATATGAAAACAAAGTTAAAATAACTGAGGGTATCCATTCGTTGAATCTTCTGGGTGGAAACAATGTTGAAAGTGTTCAAAAACCATTCTAGAAATACCATTTATTAATAAATGGGGCCTACGTTGGAATGTTAGCTTTAAAAAATCAAAAAAAAGTTCGAGGTCTTAGTCTAGTTTGTAATCTTTTAAGAAAAACAAAAAGTAGCCATTTGATTCAGGGTGCAATGTGATGAAAGTTGAGGTGGTGTCAAAGGACATGGGCATAAGGGGAAGTGGTGCCAAGGCATGGGTTGTTTTATATTATTCCCCTACACATCCAAGAACTAAACTATAAAGAATGTGTTTATGAACTAAGGGATCATGTTGGGGACACTACATCAAAATGCGTTTTAATTCACTTTGGGTTTCACTAGATTTGAGTTAATTTGCACATTTTTACCATGGTGAAGTTAGTCAACTTCTTAATGAATGGGGACCAGTTGTTACAAACATGGAATTGGTTCACGAGTACCTAATGAATTAAGGTTATTTTCAAGTGATTTATAAATTTATCAAACCATTCATTTATTAATTAATTAAATAAATGGATGGAAATCAATTAAATTTAAATTATTTCATATATAATATTATTGATAATTTCATGATCTTCAACCTATGAATATTATTGACATGTCATTACCTAAACTAGGTTTAAAACCTAACTTAGGTACGTAGACCACATAATCAACTTAAACACCTACTTTAAGGAATTATATAAAAAATATTTGGTCAATTTACCATTATTAACAACGCACACACCACTTGTGAAATTTGATCCCTTGACCATTAGAATGGAAGCAAACACCATTACCATCAAACCACCCCACTTATTGTGATAATATGTTATATTGCATTTTATTCATCAAATATTTTATTTTAATACAAAAACATAAACTTTGAAAATTCATATTGTATTAAGATTTTGTCCATATGAAATGATTCGAGTTTTTTTTTAAAAAAATCAATAATGTACATAATTACATTTATTTCCCTTTGAAAGTGTAAAATCATTTTAACAAAAAAAAATTGAAATTCATTATTTAATAACATTTCAATGACCATTCTTTTGATAAATAAAATGTTTAATAAATGAATAAGAATTTTGCTAATATAATAATACTACTTATGTTAAGTTACTTTAAACTATGATAGAGCTACTTTTCATTAATCTAAATAATTTCACCCTACATTATTTTTAATTATTTATGGTTATTTTCAAATTTTTGGTTATTTTTAGTTATTTCACCCTAGGCTATTTTTGGTTATTTTAAATTATTTTTGGCCATTTTATGTTACTTTTGGCTATTTTAGCCTATTTCACTTTAAGCTATTTTCAATTATTGTAAATTATTTCACTTTAAGCTACTTGTAGTTATTATAAATTACTTTTGGTTGTTAAAGGTTATTTCACCTTATGTTATTATTGACAATTCTAGGCTATTGTAGGTTATTTCACCTTAAGTTACTTTTATTTATTGTAAATTATTTTTGGTAATTCTAAAAAAATTTAATATATGGTTATTGGTGGCTATTGGTTGTTCTTTTATTGGGGCTATTGGTGAGTATTAATGGTTATTGGTAATTATTCTATTAATGGCTATTAATGGTTATTTTATTGGTGGCTCTTAATGGTTATTTTATTAATGGATATTGATGGTTATTTTATTAATGACTATTAGTAGTTATTTTATTGGTTCTTATTAATGGTTATTTTAGGCTAAATTACTATAATAGGCTATTAATGGTTATTGGTGGATATTTTATTGGTGAATATTGATGGATATTGGTGGTTATTAATGGTTAATATATTAGTGATTATTGATGATTTTTTTATTAATGATTATTAATGAATATTCTATCAGTGGGTATTGGTGGTTATTTTATTAATAATTATTAATGAATATTGATGGATATTTTATTAATGGATATTAATGAATATTCTATTGGTGGTTATTCTATTAATGGCTATTAGTGGATATTGATGTTTATTATATGAATGACTATTGGTGGTTATTCTATTAATGACTATTAGTCGATATTGATGGTTATTATATGAATGACTATTAGTGGCTATTCTATTAATGGCTATTAGTGGTTATTATATGAATGGTTATTGGTGGTTATTGTATTAATGAATATTGGTGGTTATTATATTAATTGTTATTAGTGGATATTATATTAATGGCTATTGGTGGTTATTATATTAATGGTTGTTAATGGTTATTATATTAATGGTCGTCAATGGTTATCATATTAATGGTTATTGGTGGATATTAGTGGTTAAATGGTTATTATATTAGTGGTTATTGATGGTTATTCTATTAATGACTATTGATGGTTAAATTGCCATAAACTATTGGTGGCTATTGGTGGATATTTTATTGTAAGCCATTGGTGGTTATTTATTAGTGGCTATTATATTATAAATTATTGTTGATTATTTTATGTTATATTACAACTATTGGTGAATATTATATTATAAATTATTATTGGATATTCTAAATTATATTATCATAAGCTATTAATAGTTATTTTATTGTAGGTTATTCTAAACTATTTTTCATAAGTTATTATTGGTTATTTTATTTTAGTTCATTATATTATATTTTATATTATTTTAAATTATTATACTTAGGATAAAATAACTTATAATAATATAAAGTAAAATTACCTTGAATAAATTATTACTTGAAATAAAATATATTAACTTAAAATAAAATAACCTAAGGTATAACTTAAGGTTAATTGAATAATTTAATTTAAAATAAGTTAAAAACCTATAATAAACTAGTTATGATACATTAAAATAGAATAACGTATAATAATTTAAGGTATTATTTTTATAATAACTTATAATAACATAGGGTATAAGTTTTAAATATCCTAAAATAATATAGGATATATCATAAAGTAGCATATATAAGGTATTTTAAAAACATAAAAATAAACCTATTTACTACAATAAATTATAATAATGAATTATGTCAACTAGTAATTAAACACAATGTTTACATTGTGATTTTATAGTGAAATAACTTTAACAAGGGTGAAATCACTAAAGTGCAATGAATTTATTTTATTTAAAAAATCCCATAATGATTTAAGCTAGTGAACTACACCCCACTTTTGTAGTTCATCATTTCCCTATGTTTTGTTACCTCACCACGAGGGAACAAAGCGAGACATCGTTGGGGTATCAAGAAGAGCAAATGCCAAGCTACCACATCATACGGGTCTTGCGCTAACTTATCCAATGGAAAATGAAACGTCATTTATACATCTCCTCATAAAATGCCAAGGATGCAGTTATATAATTGAAAACAATGAAAGCCTAAATGAAAGGACCCAAGGACATCCAAAGACAAAACCCTAATCTAAATTGATGCATGTAAGTGGGAATAAGGGAAGGTATTGAATCGATATGGTCACAAGGGTTTGGATTAAATGAATTGGGTGGTTGATGGGAACACTAATGATGAATTAACCTTCAATTGGTAAATTGGCATCAACAAGTGGGGCGATAAACTTTAAGTGGAAGTTGCAAATGTGTTGAAAAGAGGGTAGGTTAGGGGGTTTGATCATGGGCAAGTGAAGGGGTTGGTAAAGTGGAAGGGGGAAAAGGTCCTAAATTTGCATGATCAAAAGGGTTTGGGAAAGTGTAGGGTTCAAGCCCCACATTCACATGAAGGACTGGGAGCCAATAAGAAGAACTAGTGGGTGGTGTGTGGTTTGTTGAAATGGGAAGGGAAACTAGTGGGTGGTGCATGGTTTGCATGAGAGATGGGGTGGAAACTAGGTCTGTGATGGCACATGATAAAACAAATGGGCAATGGGAATGACGAAGATTAATGGGACATGATGAATTAAGGGACATGGGATGTTTAGTGCCCATGAAGAAGGAGGCCTACTAAGAACACATGCCCCACCTTTTTAAAAACTACCTACTATTATAGGGCAATCTTAAATCTACAAAACCAACCACACAAAATTAAATAGATCGAAAGGAAAAATATAGGAAATCGCCTAAAGGTCCCTTGCTAAGGCATTATGCCAAAACCAAGTTTTAATTTCATTGGAGGCTTGAATGGCATGATCACTATTGTATTGGGCTCAACATGACCTAAACATCTTAATGCTAAAACATTATAAATTTCATTTTTTGTTCCTAGTCTTAAAGGTCATGAGATAAATAATGTCACACAAAAGTTTCCTAAAAAACAATTGTGATGGACTAAATACCCTTTTCACAAATATCCCAATCCATTCCAATAACTATTACAACATCAATAGAAAAAAAAAACATTAATTAGACAAACTTTTTAATGGAGAAGATTATCTTCAAGTTCTAGGCCCACACACCTAAGAAGTCATTCTACTTTCTCATCTTCCACAAAAACCTAGACCCTTAAGAAAAGAACTTACAAAAAATTCGAAGTTTTTTATAACAAGTTGATGTTAACATGTTCTAGTCCAATGGTTAATCTCACTAAAATCCTAAGGGTTCCACTAGAACACAAGTTCAAAATGAAACAAAAGTCGTAACCAAAACCAAAACGTTAAATGAAAGATGAAAAAAATAAAACTAACTTTAATTGAAATTTTCTCCTCTAATTTTTTCTTCTTTGTCTATTGTTACCTATGGCTTTGATCCCTACAATCCTCCCCATTTGCCAAACCATTATTCCTTAACTCCTCCTCCGCCTCCTCTCAACTTTTAATTTTATTCAATTTGTTACTTTTCACAACCCTCCAACATTTTTTTCCCTTATTGTTGATTCTGTTTCATCACGAACTGATTGCCACAATTTTCAATCGCGATTCAATTTTCCTAAACGCCTCCATTTTTGTTATGTTTTTGCAAAAGTTTTGAAACCAAAGGCCTGATCTTCAAATTTCAAATCATTGCATTTCTAATATTCCAATAATTTTGAAATCTTTTATAGTAGAAACTACTAAAGCTTAACTACAAGCTACAAATATTCTTTGAGTGTCAAAAATAAAGGAGCAATTCAAAAAACACAAGAAAAGGATGCAAGATAGTTTGTTTAAAAAATAACATTAGACCCATTTCTAGTTCCAACCCCATATCTTCCTCATTTATAATCCATTTTGAGTTTTGAATGATAAAAAACATGATGGGTCCACCAATTAGGGTTTTACAAAACTTCTTTGTATTCCAAAGGCAAAGATGGAATGATAAAAAATTTAAAGCTCAAAATCTTATAATGTTTTTATTCATTCATAATCGAACATTGAACCCCTTTCCACCAAACACTTCATATCTTCCCCCACTCCTTTACCAAATTGAGTAAATTTGACGGTGTTAAAAGTGTTAAGTGGAGGGTTACAAAATTTCTTGGAGCTTTAGAAACAAAGGAACAATGTTTGAAGATTCAACCTCCTTTGAATTCTTAAATGTTCACTCACCCACCTACCTACCTTAACCCAAAGCAAAACCCATGCTTGGATTTGCATGCTAAAAATGATGAAGACAAACAAACACTTAAGATGCAGATTTGGGTTTTTTTTCCAATTTTGTGATTATCAAAAATTTGATGAATTTTTCCAAACAATCGGCAAATTTAATTGAATCTGCACTAGGAAACACAATTGTCACAAAAACAACCAAATTTTTCCAAATTTTTTGCTAATTGGGGGTTCTTTTTCAACATGGGGATCTCATAGTCCTTGATGTGTAAGGTTTTGGAAAAGATTGTATGATTTTCTTTTTTTTGGTTTATAGTTTTAGGATGGGAATGCATAAGTTTTCTTTTCTTTTGGCATAGTTTTGGTATGAAGATAAATTTTCATACTATCATTTTAGGAGCTTAAACCTTTTCCTTTTTACTTCATATTTGTCTAGATTAAAACATATGAACATGTTTATATATGTGTGAGAATTTGAAACTTTAATTCTCAAGCTCCAAAAGGAAAATAAATCACTTACATTTAAGGTTTAACAATTCTTTAAAATTATATTATTTAACTTAATAATACCCATAATAACAACTTGTAGGTTTTTGCCAAAATAATCCTTGATTATAATTATCCTTAATTTGGATGATAAATTAAAATCCTCTAAATTTATGTAATTTTTTTGTTCTATTTTGTTTGGTTTTCCTCTAAGTTCATTGGATCAATGTCAATCTACTAGTTTTGTGATTAATTCATAGTGCAAATTGAAGTATTAAAGATGAATGGTATTCTTAAACACTTGACTTTGGATGACTTTGGATGATTTTGGACCAAAACAAGAAGGTAAACTTAAATGACGAATGTGAACATTAAACACCATCGTCCAATGGATGGAATTCATCCATAATGTTCATCCATAATTCCTAGTTAAATCATAATTAACTTTCAATAAAATCATAGTCAACTTTCAATTAAATCCTAGTTAACTTTCAATTAAATTTTAATTAAGTCTGAATTAACTCCCAATTAACTTCTAGTTAACTCTTAATTAAGTCCCACTTAAATTATAATTAATTCCCAATTAAATTTTAGTTAACTTTTAGTTAAATATTAATTAACTCTAGTTAATTTTTAGTTGATTCCTAGTTAAATTCGAATTAACTTTCAGTTAAATTTCAGTTAACTCAAAGTCGACTCTTAGTTTGGAAGGTTTTCAAGAAACTTCCTTACTTGATGCACAAATTCAAAATTGAAAGTATGTTTCCCGCACCTAATTGTTTTCACATTTCAATCAAGATTTTTATTAGTAAAAAATGAATATATAGGTGCACAATGTTTAGAATTCTTTTTCATAACTTCAAAATGTAAATAAGTCCTATATATATATATATATATACTATAATACATACATCACCTTCCAAATTACATTTTTGTCACACATATCAAAGGCATGTCACTAAAATAATTATTTTAGTTTTAAATACACCTAATATAAAGATTGTTCCATTACAATCACTTCATACTTAAAATGTCCATATGAAAGTTGGTGTGTATAGGTTGTTTTCAAACATATTTCATGTGGTCACAAACCTATTGGGTGACTATAGTGTTATCCAATTATCCCCATTACAATTTTCAATGCTACACATTACAATTCACTTCTTGCCACAATCCTCCTAAGGTCCAAATTCCAAACATTCTATCCTCCATTCTCATAGACTTATTCAGCTCTATTAAATTTTTACTCTACATTGACATTGGGTTTTTTGGTTGCAAGTACTACAAAACATTTCTACAACAATTATACATTGAGACAAAGATCTCAAATGGTTTCACTTTTGTGAATATGATGTTATAAACATGTGTATACCAATGGCACATTTTCTATATGTCATGCCCATCTTCTACTTTTCTTAAGGTTTTTTTTAGGTCTTTTATAACTTTCAAATTAGTGAAAGGCTAATCCCAACCTAGATCACATTTTCACCAACAATATTTTTCAAACATCAAGCATATGTGTTTCAAATAAAAACATGTCTCCTATTTAATTCATTTGCAAACTTAAAGGCTCAAAAATGAGATTTATTATTTGTTCATCTTTACAATTTGGGGAAAATTGCTCCACACACTAAATAACAAAAGTAGTAATGGAAACCTTTGACTTCAAATAAACTTTACTAAAGAATGTTCACCAAGTGTTGTACTTGTGACCATGAATTGAGTTGAATTTTTGATAACTTCATTGAAAATTTTGTATATGAAACTACTGTTAGTATGAAGGTTGAATTTTTCATAAGGGCAAAATCACTACACAATGAGCCACTTATTTTTATTTTTCTTCAAAATTAATATTTAAACTTGATTTTCACCTAAAATTAAGAATTTTTTTTCGAACTTTGTGAAGTAGGTGGTTTGGCAATCGTCAACAAGAGGAGTTTAGCCAAATTTGGCAACAAATTAAAGAGGAAAGAAAAAAATAATAATGAATTATGTTATATTTTAGTAACATGTTGCAACTTATGGTTTTAAGTGAGACATTAAATAGCCCCCATCGAGCATTGTCTTGTGCTTGTTTCTTGTTTTCTTGCACATGGTTTTCGACCTTATATGGTTATGTATAAAAACCATGCATCATGGTTCTACATGTTTTTTTAATTTTCCAAAATAATTTTACAATGTTATTTTAATTTAAGGGTTATTCATTTTTTAGCAATAGCTCAATGAATTCAAAATTTGAACCTTCCATGTATAGAACATGCTACAAAACACTAGCATAAATTGGAGCATTGATTAAAACATTTTTTTTATTTTATTTTAGTAACTTTTGTATTCAAAAAGTCAAACCCTAAGATAAAACCACATAGTTTTCCATACAACTACATTGTCAGGCCAAAAAAGGGTGTCGGATAGTGCTCGATTGGGGGGGGGGGGGGGACTTAACGTTTTGCTAATTTTAACCTATTGTCCAAATTTGATGGTTTCAAAAAAAAATCCTCAAAATCTAGTAATTTTAAACCATTTTATTTTTAAAACCTATGTATGAATCACATTAGTTTTGTTTTTGTCACCATGATGCAAAATTTCACCAAAAGACAAAACACACTGTTTTGGTTGCAACATATTTTGATACAATAAACCCCCTTTTAATCACATCGATTTTAGTCACATTCTTGTTTATGTCACACATTTTTTGATAATCATCAGTTTTTAGTAAGAAACATCATTTTTTTGAGTCACTATCACATTCGTAATAACACAACACAAAATATTTGCAAAGCTTTCTTAGTAAATGTGATTATAATGAGAAAATTTAGGACAAGTATTAGGGTTTTGTAAATTGTAATTATGTTTGGCAATGTTAATGTTGCTTTGTGTTCAAGTTGTGCAAACTAACAAGAATGAATCTAGTTGAAGAGAAAAAATAAAAACAACTTTCTATTACAAACAAGCAAAAAATATGAAAGTTTGTCAAAAACAAAATCTAATTGACAACATTTATATCTCAAATTCAATATAAATTATCACATTAAAACATATAAAAATCACCTTTTTCAAGATTAATAATGCATAATAGTGTTTAGAATAAGCCATGTAAAAAATTTAAACAATTGACACATTTATTCTAGCATAAAAGGACTATTTTGCAAGATTTTTAAAAATTATCTATAGTCACACAATCTTGTAAAGGTCTATATGGAAAGTGACTATACACATCTGAATCACAATTTGTTAATGTCGCACAAAACAAAAATGTTCACCAAGAGCATGACTATAAAGGGGGTTTAGTGTAGGTCATTAATAGTAAGGTTCCTTATCTAATGAAATCAATAGAGACTTGCAACCAATATCACATAATAATGTTTTTGACTTAATATTAATGTGGAGAAAATACTTGCAAAGATTATTTTAGAAATTTAGCTGAGAATGAATTGTTTCCTCAAATGTTCCGACCTCACCAAAAGTTAGGTGTTGTCAAATAGGCCTTCTCCTCCCACCAACGAAGGGTCCAAGCCCTTTGTGTCTCGTTGCATTGAGAGTGATTCAACCTAATGTTGGCATACATTACATTAAAACTATAATTTGACATTAGTTGCTTTGGGACAAGTCAAACTGTTCACATAATAACATCATCCAAGTGTTCCAAGCTCATGACACATATGAGGTAAACTTTATAATTTCATTCATTACAATGTACAATATACAGTTTGTATTTGTAGCAATGTTACGTGATATTCTTTTGTGTAATATTTGTCACAACCTAATGTCAAATTATAGTTTTAATGTAATGTATGCCAAAATAAACACCACATATTGGATGGATGAAATCATCAATTTTATCTCATATAAGGTGTCATGAGCCGTGCGTGATCTTTTGTGTGAAACAAACTACATTCTATTGTAATGTGAATGAAGGTCATGTATGATATGTGAAAGTTATCTTATATGCAAAGTAAAACCCAGTTTGGGCACCAATTTAAGAAATTGTTGAGGTTTAGGTTTTAGGGGATAGAGTTGGACAACACTTTAGGTATGTAGATTACAATAGGGTGTAGCCCAGGTTTAGGGTAACTACTATCTAGTCTGTAGCTGTGGGATACTAGGTTTGCATTTAAACCTTGTAAAAGCATCCACACCCACACACACCCCTATTTGGCAGTGTTTACAAACATCCAACGTGGTGTGTTAATTATTGCCATACCCGTCTTTCAAATGAATGAAGAAAAAACATCTAACTAATACATAAATGACAAAAACCAAACCAGATATGAAAACAGGAGGCAAAACTGAAGTTATTGCAACTTTTGAGAAAGTGCGAAACTTTAATAGAAAACAAAAAGAGAGATGTTTTGACAACATGCCAAGGATACTAGAGGAGTAAAAAAAAACTTGGACCCAGAAAAGAATGCCCTGAATTTAGCAAAATCGAAGTAAGCACTCGCAACAATAATATTCATTAACATAAGACCATGAGTGGGGTACTTATGATACAAGAAAGTAACATACACTAAAAAGATAACAGGCATTCTTATAATTGAGTATTTTAGGAAGAAGATGAAACCGGGAAATTCAACAATGAATGTCTGAGGATCATCATGGGGTCTAAAACAAATAAAGGCTTTCCCACAGGATCATTTTTAGATATATAATCTATACTGGGTTGGATGGTGATGATATTTTTCCCTTCTGATTCATTATTATAACATAATAAGGCTTTGAGGCATAAAGATTGAATCCAAAGAATGAAAGACTAACCAAGCTCAGCGACACCAAGAAGGATGGACAAGGAAGGAGAAAGGAGGCGGTTGCACAATAATTATTGAGATTCTATCAACTATCTGGCACCCGGATCTTATTTATGTGTACAGAAGAACATTATCTTGCTCCATCGCAACTTGTCTCTTACTTGAATTGAATCTTGGAGCCTAAAACCAGATCCTGCTTCATATCCAAAAAACCCCTTGGCTTGAAGCTCAAAAGTCTGCAGCTGCAGAATTGTACAACAGATACAGTTACAATGCCTCATAACTGGGAAATCAACAAAAAATGGGAAGGTTCCAGGAGGCTTAATATTCTTCATGAAAGTCATGAGCTTTCAAAGCACAACATAGGCAGAGAGTGTAGCAGTGAACTTCAGAGTGATCTGCTGGAAGACATCCAGAAATTGCTCCATCCTCTTTTAAGTTTTCTTTCATTTATCATAAGCCATTTTCCACTTCCCATTTGAAGAGACAGATAAAAAAGGGAACCATCTATTTGGTCCAACAGGTGTCAGTAAACGTGTGGGAGTATCTTATAGGGAACCCTCTTCTTGTACTTCTCCCAGTAAGTATTGTATCTGCAAACAAAACAATATGTCAGTATGTCTTTCATACATGAATCTTTGAATTAGCATCTATCTTCTTTGGAAATGACATAAGTTGATGTTCAACAAGCCATTTGCATGGAGCTTGAGTTTTTACTTTAGTTGGCATCTCTTGTCATCCCGTTCAGCTCGGTCAATCAGCAGAAGTGTCAAATAGAACACATAAAAGTAGGGGAAAGCCTGTATCACCCACAGCCACATCTCATTTAGTGTTTTCTGCACTGGAGTTATCCTGGGCACTTAATGACCAGCTTCCATTGACTAGGACAAAGCAAAAAAGTAGAATATCATGCCAAGAGAGAGACAGGAGAATTCTGTAGTTGAGCTGTGAGATACATGAGTGAACAGTGCTGGAACACTCCACAAGAAGGATGCTGCAATCTCTGGTGCATAGTGAAAATGTCGTGCAAGTCCCCACCTGCCATTGCAGCAACATCAACAAACCAGAAAAGAAAATGCACTCCTACTAGACCAAGCAGAGACTTTGTCAGACAGAAAGAATATCATCTGAGAATTCCATGCCAGTCCTCTTGGGTTTTCCACCTTGAGAGCAGTTTGTAGCTGGAACAGGGCCATCTGAGGGAAGGGGAAAATTACAGACACGACTTTTCTCCTCAAATGAAAAGAACTACACACCCAAGCAAGGCTTTCCTTCTAATACAATCTTTGAGATGATCTCAGTGTAATATGTTCAACACTCCTTCCAGCACTCTGATTTCAAGAAAAGGTATGTGTTTTCAACCAGCAGAGAATCCTGGCTGACAGAGGTTCCGATAGTTAGTAGTTACCAGCCCGATATTAGAAGAAGGCTCTGCTTCCTCTCTCCTGCCTCTGTCACATACTGAGCTTCAATCTGCTCGAAGTACCAAAATAGAACCAGGAAAAGTCAGTGCAAATGTGCTTTTGACAATTTACATGAGCTAAATTTTTGGGTGCTAACAATTTTGACTTGCCTCTTTTTCTGTCTTACTTGAAGACAGATCTGACTGAAGGTTACAGCAAGCAGAGTCTTATGAGTACAGTATGTGAAAGATAAGATCTTTTAGGGTCAGCTGAAGCCATTCAAATTGAAGGCAAGGAGAGTACCATTTCAGGTATTCTTCCCCAAACTTTATCTTTGCCATTAGACTTCCGAAACTGTTGTCGTTGGCAGTCACAGTCATAGTTGATCCAGATACATAGCAAACCAGCTATTAATATTGCAGCTGCAAGCTACAGGAAGTACCCACAAACGAGAAGATGTTACAACAGAATGGCATTCTGGCATTCTGAGTCTATGCTCAGTCAAACCCAACCTTCAGATGGAATGCACTGGAGAATGAAATGTTGATGTGGTACTCACAAGATGCTGAACCCAGTAGTTCTATTTGAGGGTGAAAGAATGAAGATGCACTGAATTGCACTATAAATTGAATAATGTCCAAACAGAAAATAAAAAGAAACAGGAACTCTTTTTTCATCAAACTTACAGCATTGCCAAGCTGCACAGGATGATCAACAAGATAAAGGGCTGGAGAAGTGTACACTGATGGGAGCCATACCAGACAACCCCATACAATATAAAAGCCCGCTGCATTTTACAAAACCAATGTTAGAACAGAGTATGCAGCCACCAGGTTATGGAAAGTTAAAAATGTATTGTCTAATTTGTTCAGCTTGGCAATTGCCTAATCTTATTGTGTGATGGATCATGGATGTCTTGTTGTGAGATTGACAAGGCAAGAAGACTCACCCCGATCATGGGCAATGTCCATGGAGTTCCAGTAGCCTGACTCCCACCAAAAGAACTTTGTAATATACACTAGCATAAGCACCACACTCACTAGCAGTGAGTCTGATAGCTTCCCATACAACTCAACCTGCCACCCAAAACACATAGCCAGGCTTCCCAGCCATTCAGTTTCCCTCCTCAATTGAGCCACCATATTTAGAACAAGCATCTCTTCCTTTACTTTGAACTGAAAGCTAGCTATGGAAGGGTACAACCCATATGTGAATAGTAGCTTCTGAGGCATTCAAATTATAAACTCCGAAAGTTAGAGAGGGTAACGAGCATTTTCTTCCTTTGTTTTATCCCAACATGTTCAGTATTCAATTTGCACTCCAGGTTTTAGAGTAATAGAGCGTTTCAGACCTGTTTCACACAGTAGCTGATTATCAAGACTGCCCAGCTCATCATGCCAAATCGGCAGTTTGTGAAAACCTTTATGTCAAAGCCTTTTCCTATCCTTGGATACAGCTCCATCCCCTGCAGAAGCAGAATGGAGAACACCCAGGAGACTATGTAAGTAACAACTCTCTAATGATCTCTCCAACTATGCATGGAAATTGCTCCACACAAGCTGAAAAAAGATATGGCACAAAGATTTGATATTACCCAGTAAAAGTCCACCAAGATGTTCCCTGAAGAACCCCAGTCTGATGATGAAGGAAACATGTGGCCCTGCAATGATGGGGACCAAGCATAAGCAAAAAACTGATGTTGCAAACTGAGAGCATCAGGATGTTGGTGAAATGATACATGAGAAGCCACTTGAAGGAAAAAAAAATAGGTCACATACTTTTGTGTACAGAAAACAACAGAAGAAAAAACTTGTGATGACAAGTGTTGACAAGATTTCGCCAAGGTGGTCGTACACCAATGCTGGATTGAAGTACTTCTCTCTGCACATACATTCAGATCTCAGTAGCACTTTTCTGGTAAAGAAATCCTTCAACCTGTTTTCAAATTAACCAAAGGATCATCCTAATTTTGAGGTCATGTTTATAATGAACTTGAATAGTAGAGAAAGAAGGTGGGGAAATGACTAAAGGTAACACATTTGAAAGTGCACATATAAAACCAGGTTGTTCAATCAACACAAACCCAAAACTCCCAATTTCACACCATAACCCCAAAACCATGCAGAAGTGTTCCCTCAATCATGGTTGTTTCAAGTTGATCTAATGTAAGGACAACTTAGTGACAGAAGCAATCGGGAGTTACTTGTATAGATAGTAGTAAAAGAGAATTGTGATAAAATAGCATGCCAATCCATTATTCTGCACATCCAAACACAACAGTACCACCAGAAATTCAGAGGGAAACATCCTCATTTTGTTAAAAACATTCCCAGCTATGCCATGGTGGAGGCAGGTCCATTTGCATCCAAAGCTGCAATCTCAACAACTTTGGCAATTCATGAAGAGGATTTGACCTTGTAGACTGGGTGATTCCCTGTTGGTGAAATAGGGCCAATGTGTTCTTCTCCAGGCACAAAGAGTTGTAACAGGGCCTCAAACATGCCATAGCAAACAATGAGCTTAAAAGCATATAAGCTGGGCACAGGCCAAATCTCCAGTATTCCTCTCAACCCATTTTCCCTCAAAAATTTCCACATGTTGGCAACTGACCCATCCAGGTTCACTGCTGTATGCCACCTGCAATAATAGGTCAAAACACCCAATCCAGTAAATTCAGAATCAAAGACTGGAGATCTGAATCACAAAACAAAGCCTGCATAAATTTGAGAATGCCTACTGGAGACACAGTGCAACACAACTGGTGCAGTTGAGTTCAGAGTGCATTGACACTGATAGCAGGATTTCACACTCTAGAAATGCACTTGCTATAAATAGGGGTATGCATGTCATTGTTGAGCAGCCATTCATCATTGTTTCAAGGATATTCTTGACGCTAATGGCACCCCCAAAGACCCCAGCACAGAAGGCTGTTCATCTTCAACAGATTGGTCATTAAGCTATTTCTTGCACAGCCATCCCAGTATCCTAAATCTTGTAGTTGGCTTCACAGGTACAGGACATATCTGTCAACTTCATTTGTGCATTGCAATCAACAACAATGCAGAGTTCAGCCCTTCCTATTTTCTACCAGCCGGTATTTAAACATGTCAGTTGTGAAGTGCAGAATGTTGTCTGAGTGCATCCTCTCACATCAAGCTCAACAATATACTCTCACATCCACTAACATTGTTGAACTGGATGTGAGAGAGCTTGCATGCACTCAGACATTCTCCAACGTCATAAGAACAAGGATGGTATCGAAACCCTTGCTACATGGCTTTATCGACATTTTACATAGCAGTTGTCGACATTTGCTGTTTTGCTTGCTTCTATGGCGGCGAGGGTGTCGTTTTGCGACAGATGTGAGAGATCTTGAAAACTGGTACCTATAACGGAGGACCACAAGATCAACAACGAAGGACAACACGGCGATCTCAAAATGTAGGTCCTGAGATGTTTCGGTGGAAGCAGGTAGACTTACAGGCAAATGACGAACACAGGACATAGCAGAATGAAAACTGCCATACTCGCATACATGGTGAACTTGGAGTGCGCACTTAGATTCTTCTTCTGATACTCCGATATCTCGATCTTTTGCGACGCAGGAGGATTTCTTGTCTTCTCCGCCATTTCGCACCGCCTCCTGCAGGTCTCCTCTCTGTCTCTCTGTCCCGCTCACGCACACAAACTTGTGCGCGCGCGCGCGCGCGGCACACTGAGCAGCTACGGCAACTCAGTGGCAATGCCAAAGAAGATCAGAGTGAAGAATGTGGAAACATCTCCACCACGCAAATAATAACAATGATGAAGACGACGGCTAAGAGTCCTCGTGACATAACCAGCGCCAGCCTAACCCACGGGACCCGCGGATGCGCGCCATCGTTACACGATGAAAACCACGCTGACGAGCGGACAAATCCGTCAACGGTAAAATGCCATCCGAACAACGACGTGCAACCGCCAGAAAAATCTCCCGACCAACCGCAAATAGAAAGAAGGAATTTGGCTTCCTTCCCGCACGGCCTAACAGACAGTCCTCACAGACTGGATACATGACGGACTGCCTCATACGTGAAAGCCAAG
>Ga0209611_10005669_pt1 | contig 20781 bp, 17 predicted proteins | sample S1TSphgellanicum_3_FD_187693 | JGI IMG/M metagenome (GOLD analysis project Ga0209611, IMG submission 187693) | Host-associated microbial communities from peat moss isolated from Minnesota, USA - S1T2_Fc - Sphagnum magellanicum MG (SPAdes) (version 2) | ecosystem: Host-associated > Plants > Peat...
GGGGGGCGGGGTATGGAGAGAGAGAGAGAGAGGGGAGAATTTTCATGAATTTTTTTTAACTGAAAAAGCTGATTTTGATTTTTGTCTATAGGATTTTTAATGCGAAAACTTATTGGCTAAATTCACCAGATTTTGTGCCAAATTTTTTTACAATTGGCCAAATTTTTGCAATACCTGGATTCCAATAGGTAGCCAAAAATATAAAAGGATGCATAATTTTTTGGATTTTTTTAATTTAGTTTATATTCAAATTTGGCTAAATCTTAGTAATGGTAACAATACTTACATCACAAACTTGAAGCAAAATAAATATTGTTTTTGTGAGCTTTTCCGGTCAAATTACCTACTTTAAAGGATGTACTAGGGTATTAGCTTATGTGTGTTAAGGAATTAGAAAGTTTGTTGTTAGGGAGAGGGTTCATTTCCTCCATGCCAATGTGGATAGTTCTCTTTCATCATCATTGGTGTTGGTTCTAAAACCATGTGTGGAAAATTGTTCACATATTCTTTGAAACCTAACTTCCAACGAAATAAACATGAAAACATTCAACATCGCATCTTGCATTGAAACATCCCAATGGTGGATAATGGGTTAAAAGAATGTTAAACAAAGTGTGAATGGTGCAAAGATTTTGAGGTATAATCTTGAAAACATTTGAGTTCTTTTACCTATGAATTCTTCATATGGTGGAAGACACACAAGAGGTGCCAAAAGGTCACACGCAAAAAAAAATTTAACAATTTTGTGATAGTGGTAAGCTAGCAACCATCCATACAAAAGGTTTAGTCAAATCTGGCTACAAATGAAATATGAAAATTAAAAAATATAAGCAATTTCCTAGATTGTTGGTTACCTATTACAAAATAATATACATATATGGTGATTTTTAAAAATAATTTTCAAGTTTTGACAATAGAAAACTCGCAAAGTTGCTTTCTTTTAACATTTTTATTTTTTTCACAATTTGATGAACCCATCAAAAGAACGTTAGTCACATGTTGTTTCCAATTATTATTGGAAAAGAAGGGTGTTAGTGTTTCAACTTGAAGTAACATTTTTTTAAAAATTAAATTTAGAAAAAAAATGTTTATCAAATAAAAATTTCAAAATAAAAAATGAAGCTATATGAAATAATGAAATTACAATGTTTGATTCCATGTAACTGATGTTTGGACAATGGTAGGCACAAAAGAAAGGCATGCACCCATCAATAAGCCTTCAATCATATGTCATTACCATTAGTCTAAGATAAAAATGGTGACAAACAAATATAAAAACATAATTTTGCTTAGTCAATGAGACAATGTCGCATGCACTCAAGAAGGTGAGGATGGTGAAATTACAACCTTAGTCTTGGGCTCACAACCAAAGTTGAAACTACATCAAGAGGAAATGGCTTGGGAATAATCCAAAACAAGGGAGGCACCTAAACACATTCTCCTTACATCAAGAGGAAACATAAGTGTGTGAGAATTCAAAAATGAATCCCCAAGACTATAGGTGTATTGTCAATTGTCAAGATTTGGAATTCTAAGGTGTCTTGCAATTTTGGAATAGGGTTTTAACCATCAAACCTTGTCCAAATTCAACCCTTTTTAAACCATTGGAAAGATTTTAAAGAATAAATATTTAAATGATAGTCTCATCCTCAATTTGGAAATTTAAAACACAAGTTTAATCAATTGAATGATTAGGAATCAAACTACCAATTCGATTTTTTATTATTAAAACGTTTGACAAAAGGGTCAAATCATCTTAAATTGTATAATGTGATACATTGTTGGAAAGTACCTTTCAGTGAAAGCACACCAAGGGAAGCCAACTTGGGCAGTATTTTTTTAGAACACTTTATAATATTTTGAGGGCAATTTTTCTTTTGTTTCATTTAGCATTTTGAAAAATACATAAACATTTTTTTTTACATAAGACATTTAACACAATTATTACTACCTTTCAAAAGAATTTCTTTTTTTCACAATTTTTTTTCTGCACATTTGCAATTGTTTGGATGAACCTCATCCAAATGTTTTATGAAATCACATGAATGGAATTTTTCATATGGAGTTGAAATGGTACAATTAACTCATATTCATTACATGATTAAGTATTTCATCAAATTTAATAATTTTTTGAATATAAAATTGCATTTTATAGTATATTGTTACAAACATTATATTTTCATAAATATATTTTAATCATTCAATATTAATCAAAATTCAATTATTTTGAAATTTTTATTTTTTGAATGTTGAACTACTTTATTTTAAATATGATTTATAAAAAATATTTTAAAACATTAGCTTGGTGGAAGTTCAAACACACACAACTTTGAAAAAAAATATTTTTGACAATAGTTTTTGTTCATTGTAATGTGGTTCCACCCCTCCCAAGGGCTAAAACTTTTCCTTTCAAATATTTTGAATCATAATCCATATGGAGTTATGATTTTACAAAATAAAAAATTCATAACACTAATAAAAATCTTCTCATATGCAACTTTTGTGCAATTAGTTGTAATTTAGAACTAGATTGGTCATGTTTGCAATTATAAAATTGGCACTATATGATTTTTGAACTATATGATTTTGTGTGTAACATACTAACATGCAACTAAGGTGTACAAATTGGACACAAATTGTAAAAATAAAGACCTAGATTAATACAAATTTAACCTAGTATGATATCATTTTATGACATATGCATAAAGATTGCTTAAATTAACATCCCTAATACACCTAGTGTTAACTTACCTTACCCTATTAGCTATAGTTATTATTATTATTACAATAATAATTTATTTAATTACCCTATCTTACAACTAAATATAACTATAATAATTAATATTATCTTAATGCATATAAGTATCAATATTAATAGTTAATATTATAATTTTTAATATTTAGTTATTATTGCCTATAATATGAATATAACTTATGGATAAACTATGTTAAATTTTAACTATTAAATAGTAATTACAATGAAGGTGCAATTGAAATTTTTATCTCATATTATTTGTCCTACCTTTCAAGTTTGTAAAATATATAACTAGGTGCATTAGGAGTTTTAAAAACAAGTGACATTTGGGATGAACCAATAACAAAATTTTGGCATTAAATGTTAAACCCAAAATAATATAAAATTATTCCATATTACCTACCTAGGCCTACCTATTTACCTGCTTACTTAAACATCACATGTTAACATCCTATTAGCCCTAAGTTGGATTGTCTAAATTTTTAAAATGAAATATCAAAATAAATTTAAAATTGCCATGTGTCATGGAATAATTAACCAAAACCATAGACACATGTCACAATACATAAAGGGTTCATTTTTGTTGCATGCAATTGCATATCACACTACGTTAAAATGTGGTTTCTATCATTAGGACATGTTATGATTATTGCCCAAAATAGTCATGTAATTGTAAGTGGACTTGAATCATAGTCATTTTGACAACTATAGTCATAATTATGAATCTACTATTACAAATATGATTATGATTACAACTAGAGGTAATTATGACTACAAATATGACTACACAACTAATGTAACCAAATTAAAGTAATTACTTGACCTTGCTTAAACAAGTTTTCTTTTTAAATTAAAATACATATCAACATGGTCAAAATTGTATTAAAATCTTGACTTAACTTAATTTACTTTAATTTAATCTAGTTTAATTAATTCCCATTTTAATATATTTTAACCTAGTTTAGTATGAATTAATCTAAACCTAGTTTAATTTAAGTTTATTTATTTAAACTTAATCCAATCCTAATTTAACCCACTTAAGGCTAGTTCACCCTAAGTAGCCTATACATTTTATCTTAAATAACCTAATTTAATATAAATAATCTTATATTTTAACTTAATGTAACATATTTTAACATATGTAAGCTAATTTAATTTAATTTAACCAAATGTAACCAACTTTAACAACATTTAATTTTTTCCAGATTTAGCCAAATTTATATTAATTAATTCAATTTAGCCTAATTGGCCTCAGTTTTAGCAAAATGCATTAAAAAAGCCTTATTTGCCAAAACATTTTAAATTTAGCCAAATTTAATTGACCATGTTTAGCTTAAGTGTTTTCATGTAACTTAATTTCACCAATTTTGACCAATTTTAACTTCAATATCAAAGTTTAACCTAAATGTTTTAATTTTTCCAAGTTTAGCCTAATTTATTAAAATTTAACCAAATACATAACCAAATTTAGTTTAATTTTTTTGAGGTTTAACCAATTTTACTCAATATCAACAAAAGTCAATCAAATTTAAATAAAAATTTGCTAGGTTTAACCAAATTTAGCCAAAATCATTTAATTTAGAAAATTTTATCTTCATTTAGCCAAGTTTAACCAAGTTTTAGCTAAGTTTATCGAAATATAAGAAAATTTATTCTATTTTAACAAAAATAACCTACTTTAACCTCATTTATATTATTTAACCAAAATTAAACAAAATTAATGAGCTTTAGATTTAGTCTAGCCAAGTTGAATCTAAATATCTTTTTTTTATATAAAAATAACATAATTTTTATTCTTAACTATTATGAGTTATTTTAAAATATTCCACCCTAGGTTATTTTCAACTATTGTACCTTAAACTATTTTAAATTATTTGAATAGTATATATATTTTTAAATTATAGGTTATTTCACCCTAGATAATTATAGGTTATTTTACTTTAAATTATTATCAATTATTTTAATATATTTCACCTTAGGTTATTTTAGGCTATTTTCAATAATTCTACATTATTCCAATTTAGTTTATTTTTGGATATATTTAATCTATTCCACCTTACACTATTATAGCTAGGCTATTATACCCTAGGTTATTATTTATTATTATAACTTAAGTTATTTTAAGTTATTCAATTTTAAATTATTTTAAATTATACCCTACATTATTTTAAGTTAATTTAAGTTATAATACCTTAAATTATACCTTATAATAACCTAAACTTACATAATTTAAAATAAAATAACCTATAATAATTTATGATATATAATTATTTTAACAAACCAAGAATTATTTAGGGTGGAATAACCTAAAATAACCTAAAGCATAATAACCTATAACAACCAAGATTTGTTAAGAAAAACATAAGATAAAATAACCTAAAATAGTTTAAGGTGAAATAATTTATGATAACCTAAAGTGAATTAACCTAAGATTTAATTTGGTAAGGAAATTCGACAATTTAAGGAAGAGCTAAATGGACATAAAACAAAGGCTACAAAGAGCATGCAATTGTGGACAATGGTAATGAGAGTGAAAGATTTGTTCCTTTGGAATTGGATGAAGAAGTGAATTAAGTTTCACCAATCTTTGAAACAGGTGAACATGCCATAGCATTTGAAGTAGAAAGGATGGAAGAACACATGTTTGTCCTACATGTGCAACTCTAAGTTGTCTAGATGTGCAAGTCATAAAATTTGAAAAGATAGATCAAAAGAAAAATAATTTTTTTGAACATATGACGAAGTGTAGACAATGAAAATAAAAGTTGCAAAATGTGGCAATCATTGGGTGGAGATTTATGAAAGTACACTGAATTGGAATGATTTGAACAAACAATTGGTTTTCAATTTTGTTGGCCTTTCCAAACTTTCAGTTCTAATGATTTGAACAAATAGTTGTATTGCCACATGTGGTTTTCCCATCACTTTTCAAATGATTTGACACTTTGCAACGACAATGAGAGGGATGATGTTGGAAACATTTAGGTATGTATTTGTCAAATACAGATATTTGTACCAAATACAAATATATGTACATGTCAAGGAAGAAAAAAATCATGCATACATTTGACAATTCCTAGTAAGGTTCTAGAACACTCCCATCAATCAAATTATTCATCCCACCATACCTTCAGAGCACTTCTTCTATTGGATTTTGATTACAATCCTAGTATAGGAATGTTGAATAGAAACTGAAAAAATGGTTAAATTTCAACAATTTTGCTTAAAGATTTGAATTGGACAGCATTGCACTTGATTTCAAGTGGATGTAAATCGGAATAATGTTGGATGAAGATAGAAAAACAACAAAACAAAAATTCTTGTTTGAAGGTAAGCAATGTGAATTATGGGATTTTTAAAATGGTCATCATGTTGAAAATTATTAGGAAAGATGTATAGATTAATGAGTAAATACCTTAAAATAACATAGGGTGGAATAGCTGAAAATAGGTTAAGGTAAAAAAATAAAATTAATTATAAAATAAAATAACTTAGAATAAATAATAATAACCTAGGGTAAAATAACTTAAAATAACCCATGTAAAATATTTTAGGAATAAACTAGGACTAGTTTAAAATCCTTGCCTATGGTAATTTAAAATAACATGAAGTATCCTATATTAACTTATGATTAGCTTAAAGTAACATACACTAACCTAATAATAGCCTAAAGTAGCCTAGGTTAACCTAATAATAATTTTAAAAAATTTACACTAACCTAGGAATTATAATTTAATATTAATGTAGGAACCTAACTTATGGTAGCCTACACATAGGCTTGAATAGCCTAAAATAATGTACATTAACTTGATGATAACCTAGAATTAGGTTAAGAACCTAACCTATGGTAACCTACACTAGTTTGAAATAATTTAAAATAATTTATTGATATGTTAGGTTATGTATGTAAAGTATAATAACAAGATAATATATTATTAACATAATGAGGAAAGATACTTAGGGTATATATTTAAATAGACTTAAAAACAAATGTGCAGAATAATATGTGATGACACATCATTTCATTTGGTATAAAAATTGTCCAATGGTTAAATACTCATTTTTAAAACATGAATGTGAAAGGTCTAAACCTTCATATTTGCATTTCAGTTTATGGGTTAAGTGACTTAAGTTCCTAGCTTAAATTATGTGGTTTAGGTTTTAGCCTAACCTAAATACCCAAGGTTCTTAGGAGCCTAATTTAGTTTAGGTGTTGTGCTTAGATGTTTAGCTTAGTTTTGGATTATCAAATGCCTACTTTGATATAATTATGAATTAAAATATCTAATAAATTAAATATAACTAAATTCATTTGTTTATAACCACTAATTTGCATTCATTAAGGAGTATATCATTTTCATCATGGTAAATTTGTCCAAGTTCATTCAAAATCTAATAAAACACAAAATGAACTTTGTTGCATCTCTTTGTAGTTTCACCTTAGTGAAGGGAAAAAAATGAAGTAACCTTACTATTGTTGTTTTTAAAAAACATATTGTTAACATATAATAGTTGTAAGAATAATTAAGTGATAACAAAACCTAAAACAAAAAGTAAAAAACAATAATGATCGATATAAAATTGATAATCTTTAAGGTTTTTATTTTTTTTGTGGTACCAATGGCATAAACTATATTTTTACAAATACAACTTGTAGCAACATATAAACACATTAAAGGTGCAATTGCACTAACTTGTTTGAAGTCATAACCACTATTTAAATTTATGTATTTCGAATTATAAAAAAAGAAAAAAACTACAAATCAATTTGGTTTTATAACTTTTATTTTCAATATATTGGGATACATATATCCAAAACATTTAGAATCAATCTAATGAATAAAAAATACACAAAACAATTTTTATGTCATGTAACCAATGTCTTTTGAATAGCAATTAAGTAGTAAAAACACCCCCCAAAAAAATGAATTTTTTTCAAATGAAATAATTTTGGAATTTAAAAAAATAAACATTAACATAATAATAGTCACAAAAATTTGATGTTTTTAAATTAAAGAAATGATGTATTGAAAATATTCCAAGAATATTTTTGAAAAAATAGTGAAAAAACACAAGTTTAAAAGGTTTAATGTGGTTATTATTAAAGTGGTTGGATCCATATGAACAAATGGGGAAAGTTATTGGTCAAATCTTCAATGTCAAACAAACTTCAAAGGTGCCAACAAATCATATTTAAAGACTCACCAACTAAAAGATGAAAGAATTGAACGAATGTTGACTTGAAAAAGTCCAAGGGAAAATCTAAATCCATATTTGATTATAGTTTCATCAAGTACTATGAACATGGTAAAGACACATCCAAGGGATGTAAGACTTCTAAGATGTTCATAGTCTTTGACTTGGGTGGGGTTAGAATAAGAAGATGAAGGGCTTTAAAAATGTGAGCATATTTTTCAACACACCCCAAAACTAGATTCCACCTAGATCATGTGAACTAATGACAAAAGTATTAAGGGGGTCAAGGGTAGATTCCACCCAAGATGATGAGAACCATTGGCAAAAAGATTAAGGGGACCAACTCTAGACTCCACCCAAGATAATGAGAACCAATGGTAAAAAGTTTAAGGGGGCATATGGAGGGGGTGGCCATAGGGGGGTGTTGGTCTAAATGCAACATTTTAACAATAACATTTACATGCAAAAGATGTTCAACTCGAAGCTCCTCTCAATCACAAAAAAAAACCACTTCATGTGCATCTTGATCTTTTTATGCCCAATTATTCTCCTTCAAGTGGGGAGGAAAAAACATCATTGTAAAAATAGATTGAAAAGGTGCCAAGACATTATGTCAAATACATCTCATGCCAAATGATTCGAGGGAAAGTAAAAAACTAATTGCACCATTTGTTTCAAGGCAATAGAGATGCACAAATACAAGTAGAGTTGAAAGAACCCAAGATGAAAAGAAACTAAATGGGTCAAGATTGGATACCAAAGTTTAGGTTGTGGGGTAAGGGGGAGAGGTTTGAGTTTTTTTTTTGAATGAATGTTTCACCTTTTGAAAAAAAAACTTAAAAATCATGACAATATTTTATGATTGTTTGATTAATTTTGATTTTACTAAATTGAATTTGTGGGGTGGGTTTTTAAGCTAAATAAAAGGGATGCAAGAATGATATGTAAAAGATGAACATCCATCCCAAGTTTTTCAATGAAGCAAAAATGTATGAGCCTGCCTTAACACATGAATGGACCCACAACCAAAATAGGGGATGTTGTGTTAAGGAAAGGCTCAACCCCGATTTTCAAAAGAAGATGAAAAATCAAGTGAGTTGATGGCCAATGAACCCTAATTCAATTGGATCAAAAATGAAATACTCTAACTAAAATTGAAATAACACAAAGGACAAAAGAAGGTGACACAACACCAATATGGGAAACTAAAGGAAGGGCAAGGGCCACCAACTTGGGGCAAGGAAGGGGATGGCCCCAACAAATGTGATGACCTGCATTGAAAATAAAATTAAAATACAAAACATGTTTTTCAAGGAAGAAAGAAAAAGTTGAAAGGACAAAGCAAAAAAGAATGTGTAGAAGGAATACAAAGGAACATAATAGAAAAAGCTCAAAAAGAAAATTAAAAAATAAAAAAATGTAAAGGAAAATATTCTTAAATAGAAAAATCTTACCTAAAAAGATAAGTTCACAACAACACAATGAATAAATGAACCAACTGCCAAGGCTTTAGCAATGGTGATGTTGTGCAAAACCATTCAATTGTCGTTGCACTCTATTGCGAACAAAATATCATGCAATTACATGGACGAACTTCTTCTTTAATACTTATGGCTATAAGCAAAAGTAAATTCCATCATTTTCTCTCTCCTCTTTAATTCCACCCCTTTATGCGTGACATTGCATGAGAGGGAAACAATAGGCAATTGTTGTAGCTAGTCTAATTGTGGATCAAATTGATTTGACCAAGTATTAACACAAGAAGAAATCTTGGGTCTTTCCACTGCCACCCATTGCAATTATTTGTTGAATTTGACTATTATTTAACTTATTATTATAATGCACAAATAGTAAATGAAAATTTTTGCTAGTTATTTGTGCATAATTTTCATAATGAAAATGGCCTTGTTCACTAGCATCAGATTTTGTTGGATTTTTTAATAATGGAAATTTTTTTGACATGGAAAATATCTCAACCCTAAACTTCTTGCAAGAATGGTAATGTTTTTTAGTCATTATTTTTTTTAAAATCAACTATTAACATCTAGCATAAATTGTATTAATAATTGATAACAAGTGAAGAATATTATTCATAAACTTCACCTTACATTTACACAAGCTGTCACCTTATTTTATTTTTTAATAATTTCACATTGTTGATGTGGAAATCAAGGTAAAATTTTATTTTATTTACACATTGCATTATAATGGTTAGTGATTTTTTAATATCTCTTTAATTATCAATATGGTACATCAATTGAATTGTACTTTTTTATTATGTTGAAACCATTCCACATGGATTGCATTTTACATTTATCATAATTTAATAAAACACATGCAATAATTTATAAAGACCTCACATCTCTTGAACTATCAACATTTGTGCATGAGTTGAATCATTTATTTTGAATGTGTTAAATCTATATATATATATATATATATATATATATATATATATATATATAAAATTACAATTTGCACTCATCATAGTTTTCTAAAATGGATATATAAAACTTGTTATGTTTCACATTTATATTTGAATTAAAGATTAAGTCAAAATGTTCGTATATACAAAATGTAAGGTCCATGTACACTTATATTTTAAAAATTTAATGTTCAAACTTGTACATTTACATAAATTTAAAATTATGTTTTTGGGTTATTGTGCATTTATGTTACTTAAATTATAAAATACCTAGTGTAACATGTCGTTATCCAAAACAATTAAAAAACATTTCATTAAAAATGTATTAATCAACTAATGTTTTTTTACCAAAACCATTAAGTTACATATTAATGAATTTTGTGCGATTTCACTAAAAAGATAGTGGATTTGGGTAATGGAACAACCCAAGATTTCTTTTTATGTAAACATCTTCGTTCAAAACATTCCAGTACCACTATTAACATTTAAATTTTAATTATGGAATTGGTACCTTCTTCCATTGATTATAATAACTTGCTAGGTTTGTTCAATGAATTGATCCTAGAATTTCCATTGCTGTAGAAATTACAATCGAAACAAAAACCACACACAACTAAGCAAATCAAAAAACAAAAGAAAACAAGAAACTACTAAACAAATAAACAAAAACCAAACAAAAAAAATAGCAAATGAAAATACTAAAAGTACATAACAATAGTACCATACAATAATGAAAATTTGATTTTAGGTAAATAAAGAGAAAAAAAAATTCTTGAAAAAAACTAGAAATAATAATAAAAAAGATTGGTTAGTTTTTGCCATATCAAAGACCATAAGGACTAGGGTTGTAACCAATGTCAAACTCTACATAAATAAGGCCCTCCAAATAAACTAGGGTAAATAAATAAATAAAAGAAAAACACCTGACAAATGAATAAGAAAAAAAAGAAAAAGGACCAAAGTCCAAATAAAGGACCACACTTGAAAATGCAAAATGCACTGTGGGGAACCACCCAATGAAGAGAAATCAAGAAACATGGGACCTAAACCCATCACCAATAACACAAAGCAAGTCATCCAAGGAGATGGGCGAAAAACCTAGAAGGACAACAAGCCTAGAAGAGGCTTTTCTTATTACCACAACTACCTATTGCAAGATAGTGGTGACCTAAATTATTCAAAAAGCCACATGTTCCACCTTTTGCTTATAAAATGAATGTAAAATTGAAAGAATAAGGCCTTTAGAGCCCTTTGCCAACCATGCCATGTTAGCACATTGATGAAAGAATCGTTAGCCTATTGGTGTAAACATCCAAATATTTTTACTGTTAAAAGGATGAAATCATCCTTAAGGTGTCGGTTACAATATGACACAACCTTTGACTGAGTTGTAATCATCACAATGATTCCTAAAAAAAAACAGTTTGTGAAATAAGATTTGCACAAGTTAGATTAATAATGACTACATTTACCAAAATGCGAATACCATATGTTATAAACATTATATCCACTTGTTGTCACAATGAATGGAAAGATGGCACTAGGAGAGCATGAGTTTGTTCATGCAAAACATGAACATGATATCCCTTGCAATGGAGGCAAAAGAATCCCTAACTACATTATGTGTGGTAGTGTGATCTCCCCCATGAACACAATGTAGTAGGTGTATATTCCTTTTTGAATCTATGGATTGGCCACATATGCATTGAAAAAGACTTGGAACTATAGGATGGGGGAGGCCCAATCTAGTGTGTAGTGTTAAAGAGAAAATGTTAGAGGCCATTTTAAAAGATGGGATGATTAGGTGGGCAGAAAGCCAAACACTTGAACATGGGCCTACGCAAGACCTTAGTTGAACATGATGACAATCTAAAAATAATTCTCAGATGATGTTAGAAAATGAATGTTCATGCATGCTCTCTGAATTGATGTTCTCCTAAAGGTGATCCATTCCTTTCTTTGAACATTATTCAAATGGAGGGATGGAAGCTTAATTAGTTAGAAGTAGAAGGTCATAAGCCCACATACAATGAGCTTGGAATGGAAGTGGACTTGAGATGTTAGCCCTTATAGCCCCTAATAAAAATGGGCAACCACCTTGTAAAAAATTAGATGCGATGATTTGGGCAACAAACCCCCAACTCCCCAAGTACGTTGTCAAGGCAATAACCTCCACAAAGACAAGACCTATCCCACTTTTAAAGATGACAAGAAAAAATTGTTGATGAACTAAGGAAGCTTTCAAACACTCCAAAAAACCTAGCCTTAAAAGTTTCCCAAATATGTAAATGAGGGTTGAATTAAAGGAGGCCAGTTGACATTGAAAATTTAGGAGTGGAAGGAAATAACAAAGAAGGTAACAAAGCTTTTGGGCGAAATAACAGGTGAGAATCCCAAATGCCATTGGGACCTAAAAAAGGCATCTATGTGTTAAACATCATTGTGCAAAACATTTTGGAAAAAAAAGGATGCGAAGGAAAGGGATCCCAAAGGATTACTTAAAACCTTAATGCCTCCAATAGGGCTACAAAAACCTAATGGATGTGAAAACACAAAAGGCAACCTTGAAGGAGATCAAACAACACACTTTGCAAGGTTGAATTATAAGGCCTACCAAATCTAATTAGGGAAAAAAATGATGAAAAAAATGATATGCAACTAAAGCAAACCCAATGATGTGGGTGTTAGTTATAATGGAAAAAAAATAAAAATGAGAAAAGGTCAATTGAACTACAATAGGCATGGAAATGAGCTAGAGCAAAAAAACGACCACCCAAAGGATCCCCCTTATAAGCACCAATGGAGGATTAAATAATAGATAGATCACCCTGAATATAATGGTGATTAAAGAAAAGAAGGAGTTGTGGGGCATAAAACAAATGGACAAAATGTATGAGTTGAGACAATTGCCCATTTGCAGCACACAACTTCTGGAATATAACCACATGAGAAACAATATTAAAAGCATTTGCAATGTCTACTTGCAACACCATCCAATTAGGGTGAACATTTGAGGCTGCCCAAATATCATGCAACATCACCTCACAATTTCCCTTAACTATAACCCCAAATTAGTGGGGGGACAAGTGGGTTGAAAATGCATTACAAAAATGGAGGCTTTGGTCATGTTCACCAATTGATCTAAAACATCACCTACTATTATTGGTCAAATGCCATTAGAAGGTTTGGCAAAAGCTAATAGCCTCGCAACACCAAGGGTTCTAATCATATTCCAAAGGATATGCCCTACATCAACATAAAATCAAATTAAGAATAACTAGGAAAAGTTATTAATTGAGTCTTTTCACAACACTAAGTGTTCAAATACCATGTTTGAAGGTGCACCAACTAAAAGGTAAACTAAACAAATGAATGTTGTTTTGACTATGTTTTTAAAAAATTCCAAATATGCTTTTAACTAGAATTTTATTTAAAAAACTAAGCATGGCAATGATGAATGGGGAGGATGAAGAGCTTACAAAAAGACAATGATATTTGAAAAGGCTAAAGTTAGGGCCAAAAAAACAAAGGCTTTTGCGGCATGACCATATTCCCATGTCCCTTTAAGGTTGAACTTTGATGAAGGTGATGTGGCCTTGAGTGGGAAAAAAGGATGGGGTTTCCAAATGAAAGACACCATTTAAATAAGGGGATTGAAAGTAAACCAACTATTAGGGCCTAAGTGCACATAATAAATGTGTGACGAATGCGAATATTAAACACCATCTTTCAATAGATGGAATTTATCCATAATGTTCATCCATAACTCCTAATTAAGTTTTAGTTAAGTTTTAGTTAAATTTCAATTAATTTTTAGTTAAGTTCAAATTAACTTTCAGTTAATTCCCATTTAAGTTTGAATTAACTTTTAATTAAATCCTAGTTAAGTTCAAGTTAAATTTTAATTAACTTTAATTAAGTTTCAGTTAATTCTAGTTAAGTTTTAATTAACTCATAGTCGATTTTCAATTATGAAGGTTCTTAAAAAACTTCCTTATTTGATGCACACATAAAAGTCTCCTTGGAAGTTTCCTTGGGCTAGATCCCCAAAGGAGTAGGACCTTTTATTTCTTTTAGTTTATTCAACACTAGTTTAGGCATGATCTTGCATCATAGCCTTGTCATGTTTTTTTCATGTTCATGTTTACATATGTTAGCATAATAAAGATTCATTTTCACATTTGTTTTGCACATCTCGTGTTCTTGTTCTTAGTTTTTGTGTTTTTGTTTTTGAATCATGTAATCTTGTTTTGTTCCTTGTTTGGAAATTAAACAAATAAACATTTCTTTTAACTTTTGTTCTCGTGGTTTTTCATGTCCTTGACACTTTGAATAAAATCCATTAGGTTTACGTTTATTTTTGCATTTATAAGACATTTAAGAATTAGATTTTTTCAATGGAATTTTTTTTAGGAAGTTGTGAATTACCCATTTCTTGTTGACTAAAGTTGTGGATTCCCCACCTCTTGTTGTCCTATTTCATGGTGTTCATCGTCTACATTCATGGAAGAAGTCCTCGTTATCTTTAAAGAATCTTAAACATAATTAAGCACTTTGTGAATTTGTTTCTCATTTGTATTCATTTGAAATGTACATTGATGTTCATTTGAAATGTTTTTTGAAAAGTTCAATGCCACCTTTGGAGATTGGGACAAATAATGCATGTTTAACATTAAAATATGATCTTTTTCTCAAGGATCATGTTCAATTACGGTATATGCATCGGAGTTTAGACAATTGGCTTGTGATATTTCATGGGGTGAGGCAATGCTTGTAAGTTAGTTCCAATTTGGGTTACAAGGTGATGTGAAGGACTTACTATTCACTTTGCTAGACCTTTCAACATTAAGTTAGGCCATTGTGCAAGTTGTTCAGAGTGATAACAAACTTTTCGAAAGTTGACAAAAAAGGTGCCATGAACCCACATTGACAACACAGAGGAGTTTTGCACCATCAACAACACGAAAGAATTTTCCACATGTAATGTTAGCCTAGCCTTTGGTAACCTCACCAAAGGACGACTCCATGCAAATTGATAAAACAAGATTCAAACCCCTCACAAAGCAAGAAAAACAACGTCAACATACAAATAATTGTTTGTATTGTGGAGAACTAGGTCATGTTGCTTGTGAATGTCTAAAGAAGCATGGACCACATGAAACACATGCCATTTTTGTTACTAATCCACAACCAGAGGAGTTGAAAAACAAGCATGTCCAATTTTAATAAGGATCGTGAGGTTAGACCTTAATGCATCATGTAATGAAGATGGTCCCAACCTATTTTCAAACTTAACACCATATTTTTTGGTACCAATCATTGTTAAATGTAGTAAACTTGTGATGACGGAGGCCTAAACACTTCTTGATTCTAGTGCATTAATATGTTTTGTGGATAAGGAATTGGTGTAACAATATAAGTTGGTTGTCACAACCTTAGCCTTGGGTTTGCGACCTAAGCAAGGGCTTGTGAAGGTATGAGCCAAGAGTGAAGCCTAGGAGTCACATTTCATGCTCCCGAGAGTGTGGGAAAGTGTGAGGGAATGAACCTCCACACTCTCGTGGCCAGGCACAGATAATACTATAAGGGGGAAGGTGGTGGCTTCCCCCAAATCTAGGCTGTGGTGAGTCTCGTGAATTTGTGTTTACTCGTGGCTCATTCGTGCACCAAAAATGTCCCAGGTATGCATTAACCAACTTATTGTTTGGTTTGTCCAAATTCTTGTGAATAATTGATGTGTTTGTTAATGTTCCTACTCCCCATCCTAGAATTCCAGCACGCCTCGTTGCCCCCGAAGTGCTACGAACCAGGGAACACGCCCTAACTCCTTTTCTTTCTGTTATCTTCACCTTTGGATTCGCAATTGAGTCCAAGGAGCTTGGGGGCGTGTCATTGGCTTTAGTGGAAAAAAACACATTAGTGCCAATTGAGGTCATTTACAGTTGGAACCTTTCATTATGACAAGTCACCCATGAAACCAAAACATTAATTGTTACCATTGGTTCCCACACTAGTAAAGTTGTTTGCAATGTCATTTCATCTCCGATAAATCATGTCATCATTGGATTATCTTGGCTTGTGTCATGGTCATGAAAAACTACAAAAATAAGAATTAAACCAAATGCATAACAAGGAAAACAAATCATAAGAAATGTAAACTTAAGTTTAATCCAAGACTATAACATAAAGACACAAGGTAAGAACACGGTATATGCTAAAAAAAGATTCAAACACAACTTCATTTTGATAATGTATGAAAATGAAGGTTATAACAAGAAAGCGTACCCAAAATTGGTATTGAACAAATTAAAGGTAATGGGAAGTTTTACCCTTATTTATATTTCATTGGGGACCTAATTCAAGAAATCTTCCATAAAGGCTTCCATGTGTGCATCGACCAAAACGACTTCTCACTTAATTAATAGTGAACTAAAAGTCAATTAAAATTTAATTAAGGGTTAATTCATATTATACCCCATTGGGGACCTAGTTCAAAGAAGCCTCCATAGAGGTTCTTTTATGTGCACTGATCAAAGAAGTTTATTGAAAAAATTCCTAACTAATAGTGAACTAAGAGTTAATTAAAAGTTAATAATGATGTAAGCAATGATGCATGCGACTATGTAGGTGTAAACAATGATGTAAACAATAATGCATGGTGGTGTCTGTGACAACTTATTCTACATAATCCATGAGTGGATTGGCATATGAGGAATCTTCATTTTGAAACATTACAACACAAGACCTTGGAATGTGAAACCTTTATCAGAAGTATGCAAAATTTGAAACACCAAGGAGACCTCGGTGGTACAATAAGGCCTAGGTGCCTTGAACCTTTGTTTGTTGGAATAAAAAAATTCTTGACAACTTCCACAAGAGGAGATGCATTTTTTATTTACATTCTTCCTTCATTAAATGTTGAACCACATCCACATGAAAATTCCTTCTTAGTACCAAAAATTCAAGGATGTATTTAAGGAGAAAAATGCAAACACCTTGCCTAAACATTAACCATACAATTATGCCATTAATATTGTGAAAGGAGTGTAACTTGCATTTGAACCCATCTACAATTTGTCACAAGACGAATTTGTAGCGTTTCGTGAATACATCGATGAAAACCTCAAGAAAAGGTTCATTTGACATTCCAAGTCTCTAATTGGTGCCACAATCCTATTTGTTAAAAAGAAGGATGTCTCCCTCTGAATGTGTGTAAATTACCATGGGTTTAATCGACTCACCATCAAGAATTGGTACCCTTTGCCCCTAATCTCAGGGTTATTGGACCAACTTAGTCATGCCAAGGTGTACACCAAAATTGATCTATGTGAAACATATAACTTGATGATCATTCGAAAAGGTGATGAATGGAAGATGATGTTTAAAACCCGTTACAACCACTTTGAATATGTCGTATGTGATTTGGCTTTACTAATGCACCTGTTATTCTTCAACATTTGATGAACGATATTTTTCCTGAGTATTTGGACAATTTTGTGGTTTGTTACATTGATGGCATTTTCATTTTTTCAAATAACATGGAGGACCATGAACGCCATGTACATTTAGTTCTAGAAAAGTTTTGGGAGGTTGGACTTTATGCCAAATTAGAAAAGTGGGAATTCCATCAATTTGAAGTGGAATTTTTGGGTTACGTCATCTTCAAACATGATTTTTGCATGGATCTTCATAAGGTTTAGACCAATGTTGATTGGGTTATCCTAGTTTTTATTCAAAATATCCAATTTTTTTTGGATTTGTTAACTTTTATTGACGTTTCATTGCCCACTATTTTTCAACAGTGGCCTTTCTTACTCGGTCGATTAGGAAGGATTAATCTTTTTCTTGGGCAGTTGAAGTTGATAATTCTTTTCAATCTTTGAAATTTTATTTCATGATTGCCCCACTTTGGGTTTATGTAGACCCTTTTAAACCTTTTGTTTTAATGACGGATGTTTTCGATTTTATTATAAGTTTCGTGTTCTCACAACTTGGAAAAAACAAATTTTTTCATCCTATTGACTTCTGTTATTGTAAATTTTCTTTTATGGAGATTAATTACAATATTCATCATAAATAACTTCTAGCCATCATGGATGATTTTGAGGAATGGTGTCATTTACTTAGAGGAACTCAACGGGAAGTCATAGTGTATTTAGACCATAAAAACTTGTAGTATTTCATGATAACTTGTGTTTTGAATCAACACCAAACTCGATGGGCATTGTTTTTGTCTCGATTCCAATTTGTCATCACATATCGCCTTAGGGGCCAATAAGGGAAACTTGATGTGTTGCCTCATCACTTGTACCTCACATTTAAGGAAGGAGATGCCGCCTATGAGTAAAAATGTGATGTCATTCTCAAACTTGAACATTTTCAACTTTAAGTGTTGTCAATAGTTCTTGATGACACAACCTTTCTTTACCAAATTCATGAAGATTTGAAAAACGATCCTCTTGTTATTGGCATCCAAGGTTAATTAAGGAATCATCATCAAGTCTAGGATTTTTTCAATGTTCATGTTAAATTTGAGTTTTAAGATGGTTTATTTTATTGTGATGGTCTTTTGTATGTTCCTAATGGCCTTACGTAACTTCAAGTTCTCTAAGCTAAGCATGATGTTTCGGCTATAAGCCATTTTGGATTCAACAAAACCACGGAGTTAATGTTTCAAAATTATTGGTGGCCATAGCTTTGGAAGTATGTGAAAGAATTTGTTGGATTTTGTGATGTTTATGTTCGAGCCAAAAATCAACGCTATCACTTTCATGGTCTCCTTCAACCATTATTAATCCCTACATTGCCATAATCTTCAATTTCCATGGACTTCATCACAAACCTTCCACCTTCTAATTCTATTGACTTAATCTTGGTGGTGGTGGACCATTTAACAAAGATGGTTCATTTCATTATGTGTACCAAAATAATAACTAGCGAAGGAATAACCAAATTATTCTTTGATCATGTTTTTTGGTATCATGGTTTTCTTTTTGAAGATATCATTTTTGATTGTGGGCTTCACTTTGCATCCAAGTTTTGGAAATAACTCTTTAAACTTTTAGGTGTGAAAGTGAAGTTGTCATCAGCTTTCCACCCCTTAACAGATGGGAAAATAGAATGGATCAATAAAGTCTTGGAACACTATTTATAATGCATAACCAATTATCATCAAAATAATTGGTCAAAACTTTTAGCCATGGCAAAGTTTGCTTATAACAATATAATGCATTCATCAACTTAGCAAACATTTTTTTTTGCAAATAATGGTTTACACCTTAAGTTTGACGTTCAATGTGTGCACAAAGTTGTGAATCTACCAATTAAGGATCGAGCCATGTGGTTAGTAGATGTTTGAACTCAACTTGTATCCAACTTTGAAAAAACACAAAGACGATACAAGGAAAATGCTAATGAACATCGAAAAGAAGAACCTAGTTTCAAGGTTGGGGACCAGGTTTGGTTTCGACGAAAACATATCAAAACAAGGCCATTAAAAAAGTTGGATCATCAAAGGCTAGGTCCATTCCTCATTGTGAAACAAATCAATGTCATGGCTTTCCAACTCAAGCTTCTAGGTTTTATGAGAATCTATCATGTGTTTCATGTTTCTTTATTGGAACCTTATCACGCGTTTACCATTCCAAAAAGAATCCATGATCCTCCTCCACCTATTAAAGTCGATGGTGAACAAAAATATAAAGTGAAGGACATTTTAAATTCAAGGATCTTTAATTGTCAATTTCAATATCTTATTCATTGGCATGGGTATGATGTGAGCGAGCACATTTGGGAACCAATAAAAAACCTATCAAATGTCATGGAGAAGGTGCATGAGTTTCATTATGATATCCAAACAAACCCAAATCCGTTCCTTGTGGAATTAATCATTAGAAAGGGAGATGATGTGACAAATGTGAGCATTAGACACCATCTTCCAATAGATGGAATTCATCCATAGTGTTCATCCATAACTCATAACTAAATCTTAGTTAATTTTTAATTAAGTTCCAGTTGATTCTTAATAAAATCCTAATTAAATATTAATTAAATTTTAATTAAATCGTAGTTAAATCCTAGTTAAGTATGAATGAAATTTCAGTTAATTTATAGTTGATTTTCAATTAGAAAGTTAGAAAGGTTTTCAAAACGTTTTTTTACTTGATGCATAGATAGAAGCCTCCTTGAAAGCTTCCTTGAGTTAGGTCTCCAAAGGGGTATAAATAAGAGTAAGAATTTTCATTTGTTTCAATTTGTTTAACATTAATTTAAACCATGATCTTGCATCATAACCTTATCATGTTCATGTTTGTATATGTTAACATAATAAATATTCATTTTTATGTTTGTTTTGCACATCTTGTGTTCTTGTTTTTGAATCACAATTTTTTTTTTTTTTTTTTTT
>Ga0209611_10005670_pt1 | contig 20781 bp, 13 predicted proteins | sample S1TSphgellanicum_3_FD_187693 | JGI IMG/M metagenome (GOLD analysis project Ga0209611, IMG submission 187693) | Host-associated microbial communities from peat moss isolated from Minnesota, USA - S1T2_Fc - Sphagnum magellanicum MG (SPAdes) (version 2) | ecosystem: Host-associated > Plants > Peat...
TCAGTACAACTTTATTGTAGTTTATTAAAATTTTGTTGTTGTTCATTAGAACTTGGAACTTTGTTACAAGTCATCAAAAATTTAGGGTAAAAAGTTTGTGAAAAGTTTAAATTTGATGAACATGTTTGAAAATAGTTAGGGGTTTGAACCTTTCTATTGTTATTTTATTATAGGTCAAAACATTATTAAAGGTTGTTGAAGCTTTGTTGTAATTTGTAGCTCTTTGAACTTGTGCTTATAGTTTGCAAGTTTTTCTTTTGTAGGTTGGATGTGTTCAAGGTTTGGGAATTCAACATTTTGCAATGTGCATTATGCATTATGCACCATGCTTACAAAAGGAAGAAAAAAAAAAATTGTTGAAAATGTTGGTGGGGTTGATGGACCACCTACATGCGAAAATGTGGCCACATATCTTGTTGATATTGTGCACCCCATGTTGTTTGTTCAATGAAAGGTGTAACTTGCAAAAAAGATAATAATGGTTGATGTTGATCATTCATGACAATGGGGGGAAAAAAAATGGACATTTAATTTTGCAATCACCACTTATTTTGGGTGCACAAAACCATAAAAACAAATTATGAAGCACAATAAAGTTTGTTCAAGATTTGGTGCTTTACATTTACAAAGGTTATTGGGAACTTCCAATGCTAAAAATATTTGGTTAATAAACATTATGAGAAAATAAGTGTTTTGCAACTAGGTTTGCAATTGGGTTTTAGTTGCAATTTTAAATTGCAATAAGCACTTACAACTCAATGTATTTCTATAGTTTGAGTGTTATCGAATGAATTGTAAAAATTGCAACCGCACAACTTTTCACTGTATATGAAATTGTATACATATGCAACCCATGCAATTATGTTGCAACATAAGCAACAATGTGCTGACATGCCAATGATGTGTTAACACATCATCAATGGACATGTGGCAATCTTAATTTTATTTTGATATTTAATATTTGTATTAATTTAATTTAGATCATTCAACTTAAGGCCAATAAGCTGTCACCTCTTAGTGCATTTAGTTATATACTTTTAAAACTTGAAAGGTAGGACAAAAAATATGAGATAAAAAATTAGTTGCATCCTAGTTGCAATTCACTTACAACACCTATAAGACAAGCTAGTGAACAAACATTTAAATTTGTAGAAAATTTTAAATCATAATACATTGTCCCTTTGCCTTCCAAGTACAAAAGGTTTTTTTAGGCTTTGATTAGGCACACCTATAGCCATTTAGATTGTTCAAAAAGGACACAATGAGGAAGATATGGTTGTCAAAACTAAGCAATGTCAATGTTTGGTCACTAGCTTAATCCACACTTTAAGATTCAACAAATTTGTCTTTTTCATGGCCCTTATGTGTTGTTCTTTTACCTTTTGAGCTCAAATATTTAATGTAGATTTTAATTTGGTGAACCCATAACATTTTAGATCATTGAAAATGGATAAAAAACAAGGAAGATATGAAGTTTAGAAATAAAAGGTCATTTAAAAAAAAAGCACATTGTGATTTTGACATGTTTTGTGATTTTTCTATGTTGTTCCTTTGCCTTTGGAATCGAAACATATAATGTAAAGCTTACCTTGCCATCTTCATAATGTTTAACATCACACAAAAATAAACAAGAAACAATAAATATACAAATTATTTAATCACCACCCAACAATCAATGATGGGTTTTTACCCTAATTATATAATTTATCTACTAGGTATATTAATTATTGTACTTCATAATAGTTTATATATATATATATATATAAACTATTAGTGTAGAATCTATATATTAATGTATAATAATATAAAATAATACCCCAAGCTAGTTATTAATTATTAACATTCAATTATGCTAGGCTAAATTATGGTTGCCTAGCCTAAAATTATTATTATTATTAGATATTTATATTTACTAATAATTAATATTAATATTAATGTTATTATAGCTAGTAGTTGGGTAATTACACAAAGATCCAACATAGTGGTTATAAAATAGTGAAAAAAAATTGTTTAACTTATTCCATATGTATTATAGTTGTCATATATGACTTTCGTGCAACTTGTTAACAGTCAAACATGGTTGACCAAAACCATATATATAGTGCATACATTCATCCATATAAGGGCCATCTTGGGACTAATATGTAATTGCAATAGAACTTCACAAATTTCTAACATGATTTTTTTCTAATTCCATGTATTTCAATGGGACACTTGTAACATAATTGCAAATTACTTGTTTCAAAGCTCTAGTTGCAAGTTAATGAAGTTTGCACAAACACAATTTCTCATAATGAAAATTAGTTTTATGCCAATATCCTTGAGTTTCATTTTCTTTTCAAATTGTTCCTATGGATGAAGTGTTTTCTACAATGGTTAAAAAAACCTTGGACTTGCATGTACTTCCAAACCTTGCATCTATAGCCATTGTTATCACAAGTTTTGATCTATGGATGTTTAAAGGCAGTGTGAACATTTTTGCCCTTGTGATAAACTTCTTAAATGAATCTTAAATTCCTATGCACGTTATTGTGGGCTTATTTGAAGTGAATGAGACAAGTGAGCAAAATATGGTTATTCAACCTAAATCATTGCTTTCAAAGTTTGGGTCAATGCATTATGTGATTGCATTTGTGAAAGATGAAGCCATCAATTTAACAACCATGGCATCAATGTTACATTCCATCATTGATTTTGAACCTCTAAAGCTTATTAAGGTTTATGAAGGCACATAATGCAAACATGTGATGTCTAAGGCATGCCAATATGCCTAATTATGATAAAATTTTTAAAGGTTCCATGCATGTGAATGTGAAGGATGTGCAAGTTGCTCTACAAAAGACAAATATATGGACAAAAAAATCTAAAAAAAGGAAGTAAGAATCAAAGAAAGCTTGCATTGAATGTGGAATGTTGCTTCAAAAACTCAAAACCCTTATCAAAATTAGATTTGCATCCAAAGTCATCATGTTTAAAGAGACCTTAAAATTCAACCAAACCATCAGCATTTATTATGGAAAACAAAAAATTATCGCATCACAACAAAAAGTTTTGAAGGCTCAATTGTGGGCTATTATAAAGGCAATCACATCATGTTTGAACCATGTGGTCATGGCTTGTGTTGTGAATCAATCTTGTGGTCATTATCAATTGCTTGATATTTTAACTACTACCATGACTATAATTATCAAACTACAAGTTGAAATGTTTTAAATGGTACAAGTTTCAAATGGGACAAAAGCTTTAGACAAATTTGATTTTACATTCCTCCTCCTCCAAAGAAACATGTGAGAAGAAGTTGTGAATGTTCTAAAACTTTTTTTCCAATTTTTAATATTTTAAAATTTGGACAAGTTCGTAACATGCTTGCCATAATGTTGGATCCTCAATTCAAATCATTGCAAGTTGTAAAAAGTTTAGTGGGACATGGGGATGCAATTAGGCTTGTTTTTAAATATGATTTGAAAGTTATTATTCCCCTTCTCATGACATGTTTTGTAACCTTAAACCCTAATGTTGAAACATGGACATACATCGGTCGTCGTGATGAGCTTGAAGATAAAGGTAACATGTTTGAGGTTGGAACATCCTTTGAGGAGTCTTTTTAGGTGCTTGTCATTGGAGAGTTATATGTGTTCAAGAGGTTATCCATACCCCTTGTTGCATGTGAAGATCCTCTTACTTAGTGGTGCAATCAATGATCATGAAGGGTAGTATCCAAATGTGGCAATTTTGGCCAAGTAGATTCTTGGCATTCTAAGGTTAGATTGAAATGAAAAGGTTGTTTAATCTTGTTGAAATATTGACAACTTTGTAGCAATGTCTCTTGCAAGTGGAAAACTTGGAAAAAAATCATCATAATTGTTAAAAACCATGTTTGATGATCCACACATCAATTGTATGCCAAATAAGAACATGAAGGATAATTTAAAAGCTAAAGGGTCTATACTTGAGGACAACTCCATTTCAAGGGTCAATTTTTTAAAAATGAGTTCCACTAAATAGTCAACAATGTAGAAAGATGTTTTATTTTATTTTATTTTCATCTCTCAATTATTGTCAAATTTGAATAAATCATCCTATGTTTGATCACCATTTCAACTTCATTAAAATTTTGGAAAAGAAAACTAATGTGCCCTTTTGCGTTGGGTTTTTTATCTTTTGTCTTATAACAAGTTCAAAACCAACCAACCTCCTCTTGCAAACCAAATTTGAACATGGTTATTAAAAGGGTGTAATTAGGAACATGATTAGAATGATTATGGAATGAGAATTCGCAAACTTGAGAAAATATCATGAATGACTATGATGACTTGGATTTTATGGGAAAATGGTTTCTTCCTTCTTCCTTGTAAAAAAGGTGAAAGACATCCTTGATTTTCTAATTTTCATTAATCCAAACATCTAATAAAAAGGAAATCAAAAGAATTATTCCTATCGCTCACTTACCTAAGTCCACATTAAATGGCCAAAAATTTAATTTTAAATATTACGAAATGATAAAGTAGATCTAAACTCAACAACCAACTACTTTCAACAAATCAACAATGGGAATGGGAGGTGGCATTTGAAGAGGGCAACTTGAATGGTATTAAACCCAATCCTATGTTAAATCAAGTTTAGATATTTCAAAGTTTAAAGAAAGTTTGTTCACAAAGCAAAATAAACTTGAAAAATGTCTATGGGATGGGCAATAAGACTTAAAAACCTTTCTAAAGGTGGTTTCACACTTAGTGTTAGGAACTCTATTAGTAATAGTCCTAACACCTAACTAATCATTAACAAAATGCCACACGACATCTACAAAGTCATCACCCTATATTAGTCTTAACCAACATTGAGGATGCATTTACACAATGTCATAGTGTTAGGATTTCCTACCTTGAAAAGTTAAAAGTTACATGCTTTTAGCAATCATGATTCACACATGGAATCATGTGTTAATCAAGAAATTCTTATAGGTTCAATCAAATTAAGGTGATTTATTATCGGTGTTATCAAGTTTTTGATTTCAAAAAGAACCTTCAATCTTAGTTCTATTTTTTTATGGAACATCCGGTTCAATTTTGATCTTCAAACTACTTCCTTGGATTTTTTAAATCTTTGATTTTGATCATTTTCACCAAAAAACTATGATTAATTTGGTTTAAAACAAGGTCTAGTTCCATCTCCACTACACATAACTAAATCCAAAAAAAAGTGTAATTAGTTTGTTCAACTAATACACACATTCCAAAATAAAGATTATGTTATATTTATTATGTCCAACTAATCAAATGCAATAACTTGTTTAAAATGTAAGGCCAAGTTTATATATATTTTAAATAAAATTATGTTTATGTACTTTAAAAACTTAAACCTTTTACAAACAAGGTAGCACCTTTAGTTCAAGTTTTAATTTCATTTTGAAAATAAGTCAATTCTTTATTTAGGTTCCAAGAAACTTAAAACCTTTAATCCAAAAACCCTAAAATTGGACTTTATAATTTGACTTGAAATCGATGAAATCCAAAAACTTGCCAACATTGGATATTACCCAATCCAACTTGGGTTTAAAAGTAAGGGATGTTTATTCAAGGTCCTTAATCCATCAATCATTCAGAGACAAAATTAGCACATACTCCAATTTGCTTCTTAACCCTTACTTTAAGGGCAAGGAAATATGCCATCCAAAAGTAATTTCTTTTAACATCATTTATTTATCAAATAAAATAAAATAAATCTTGACTTTTGTCATAATTAATTCATTCATAAAATCTTTTTTTTTCCGTAGGACATGTATGAACATGTGATTGGTCTATGGAAGACTCAATTTCTCAAAATTTATTAAAATTTTGGAGTAAGGATCCACTTTTTACATCACCTCAAGGACATCATAACCTCAACCTATATTTCATAGTCTAGGTTTAATCAAGCTTTAAAAAAAGCTTAAGGTTAAGGAATTAAATTCCTTAATTCCTTTACAATTACGAACATGTAATCAAGAAATTTTCATAGGGAACATTGGGGGTACCAAACAATGAGCAAAAGGACCCTTCCAAAGGGTGCTACAGAACACTAGCTATTGAATCCAAAATCTAACATTCCTGAAGATTTAATTGTAACTTACCACCAGCTGACCATTATCTTAATATCAAGATAACACTTAATGACAAACCAGATGACACCTAAGTTTTGGTGTTATGTAACATTGTTATGTGAATGGGTACCAACATTGAACTTCATAATGTGAAGTTTAACTTGCATTTAACACCAAGTGTGATTGATGGTTTAGGGTTTTTGTGTCTTTTGTACTTCCATGTGCTGTGCAGCCTTTACCAACAAGGCCTGTGTCACATTGTGGCTTTGCCATTTACATTGAAAAGTATCTTAAGGCAAAAGAAGAATTATGGAAACTCAAATATTTCACCATGAAAAAATATACCAAATCTTCAAAATATCCTCTGAAAGAAACCAAAATCTTTCAAGATATTATAACTTTGTAACTAATCTCAAGTTTCAACACAAGCAAAAATATCATCTTTTTAAAAATCCTCATACAAAAATAGACCTGTTTTTATTACCTAGAGGCCAAAAACCCTTAAGCTACTATACTCTATAATGAATCTATACACAATATCCTTGCCTTGGTAGTAGGCAAGGCCAACAAAGTTCAGCAAGCTTCCAACAGTGTTGAGCCCAGTGAATTTTGCTTTAGCTAAATTTCACATCCTGATGACAAGAAAAAAAAGGGGTTGCAAATGGTACAAAGGGTTTTATTTGGTCAAAAATGGGCCCGTGTCATCAAAGGTAGATAATAGGTTCTAGTATGTGGCCAACATGTAGCAGGATTCTTAAAATTTTCTATTATGCTCTCTGACCAGTAGCCAAATTTGGCTAAACCCTCTTTTGGCTGATTGCCACTTACCTCACAAGTCACAAATTTGAAAAATAAACACTGGTTGGGTGGGTATGGTATACCATTCACTCTGGTATTTTGCCAAGTTCAGTTTTTCCGTTTCCCAAGTCCACATTGCCCAATTGTCAAGTCCATGTTGACATGTCTGCATTCCAAGTCGCCAACTCTACCTTACAAAGGCAACATTGCCGAATTGTCAAGTCCACTTCACCCAATTGTCAAGTCCATGTTGCCATGTCTGCATTCCCAAGCTGCCAACACTACCTTACTAAAGGTGCATTCACACTTGGTGTTAGGGACTCTAGTGTTGTTGAGTCTCTTATCACCATACTAGTCATTTAAGACTTTAACTTACTTATCATGAAGATTTTATGTTAAACTTACATTCACTTTAACATTAAGCTATCGCCCATTTAACATTGGCTGCCACCTAGGATGCCACCTAGACTCACATTTAACATTGATTTAACACCAAGTGTGAATGCACCATATGGCAACATTGCCAAATTGTCAAGTCCACTTCACCTTGTGGACTGCTGGAATGAGCTTCAAGCCACCTAGTTCATCCATGATTCATTTTTCACATTCATCAACATAACTTCATCCATTAATAATGTATGCATGATATGACATGGATATTCATTCACAGTCTGGATAACTTTGTGCCAAAAATATTGTAGATAAATATTGTGGATGAAACAAGAATATAAATGATATATCTTGGATGAACACTATTCCATCCTAAAATTTCATGAATTTTCGAGGACACAGTTACATTCCATTAGGATGGTTTGTGAGCCGCTTGAAGCTCATTTGGGCAGGCCACAGGATGGAGTGGGCTTTGGCAAATTTGGCAAAGTTGCCTTGGCTATGTGGACATGGCGATTGGGGAATGCAGACTTCACAATTGGGCAATTTGCACCCCATTATTTGACAAAGTGGACTTGGCAAAATACTAAGCTCAAATTGGCAAAATAGGCAAACAGAAAAATGAGCCATGTGGACTTCACAATTTGGCAAAGAGAAGAAAAACAGGCTCCAATATGAACTTGGCAAAATGCCTAAACCAGAGGCATTTCCTAGACGGGTATTTAATTTTTGAGATAACCGTCTGAATTTTTTTAAATATCAAATTAAAGAACTGCCTTCGTCTGGGCTTCCGAAACGAGTGTCAGGCGGGTATGAACCTAGCGCAAGGATTGTGCCTGTGGCTTGTGATCCCGGATATATGTCTCGGCTAACAGTACCCGCCCAAATTACAGCCAGTGGGGGTTTGGTGCCATTTGAACAATGATCCACAAAATTGGTGTTGGATTCCCTCCCCAGCAATTATAGCTCTTGAAGCCGAGCATACCAAAAAACCAGTGCTTTAAACTAATTTTAGAATAATGAATTACTAAAAGAGCTGTGTGGATTCCAAAGGCCAAAGCTAAGTTACTAGTCATTGGCCTAGTATCATACCACAACAGTTGTCAGTTCTAAAATGAGGGATATCAATATACTAAAGATACCCATGCCCAAAACTAGCCTAGGGCATAACTTCATATTAAACATACTTTCTCAAGGAACTGATAAGGCCAATGTCCCAACTACAACTCAATTTTCTTGGCTCACAAAAGCTTGCACACAAGCTTCACCATTGTCCCAACTAAAACTCAATTTTCTTGGCTCACAAAAGCTTGCACACAAACTTCACCGATGTCCCAACTATAACTCAATTTTCTTGGCTCACAAAAGCTTGCCCACAAGCTTCTCCAAATGTCCCAACTATAACCCAATTTTCTTGGCTCACAAAAAGCGTGCACACAATCTTCACCATAAGAACCCACATATATATATCAATCCATAAAGTACTCTAAACTCAGGATTTGAACTCTGAGTTCTGGGTGAAACGCGCAACAAGATTTGGCTGAATGAAAAAACTAACCCAAATTTCATACCCTTGATTTTTAAATATACATCCCCAGTTCCCTGGATGTTCGAAACCCCCAAGAAGAGGTGACTGAACCATTGTCACAAGGTTGATAAACCCAACCCCAACCTCATACCCTAGCATTTCTTTTGTATGAACTGGTACTGTGAAGGGCCTGTCAGTCACACAACTAAGGCACTGATAACTGGAACATACTGATCTTCATATAATCAAATACCCACCCAACATGGGTACCAAATGCCAACAACTTCCCCAAGCTATTTCCATTCTGTAGTGCTGCTTAAAACTTGAGGGCTTTAACATGCATCTCCAACCGAGATAGATAACCACCACACCTCAATTAGGGTTAGGGTTTACAACAAACTGTTTTTTTCCAAAGCTACATTGCCACTCTTTCCTCCTAAATAGACCAATTATTCACTGTTAAAACTTCCCATACTTCCCCAAAAATTCACACCTAAACATACATCTGGATAAATACTAACTAACAAGAATGTCAAGACCTGGACTTTTTTTTAAAAACAATTTCGTGGTTTATCAAAGGGGAATTTTCCAATAAGAAGCAAAATTAGTCAATCGAATTTACACTACAAAAAAGAATTCCTCCAAAATTTCACTAATTCTTTGGTCGAGAAACAATTTTTCAGGAAAAAAAAATCAATGGTGAAGACTCAGAGAAAATCTACAAACAAAACTTTCAAAAATAATAGTAAAAAAGAAACATTTCTCGAAATACGAAAAATTGTTGAGAAAATTTCTGTTTTCCTGTTAAGGAATGAAAGTTGCAAACAAAAAGACTAGATAGGTACTACTTAGTAGGTACTTCCTTGTGAGCTGCCTGTACAAAATCAGCATTCATTTTTGCCGTTAATATTTACATACACTTGACTGGTTCATGTGCCTAGTACCTACCACCCTTCCCCAAAGCCCATAGATGGTTTTTCGAGGAAAATCTGTTGGAAAAAATTTCATCCGTTTTTGCATCTGCTTCCAAGCGAGAGACAAAGCTTTGAAGCTCCGACGCTCAAGCTCTCGGTCTCGATGTCAAGGTCTCTCCAGAGCTAATTCTCATTGCAAATTTCTCATAGTTTGCAACCAAAAGAAACACACGCACACACGCGCGCGCACACACATTTATCTCCAAGGAAAGAGAAGGAGTACAAATATGAGGAAGATGAAGAGACCTATGCCAGTGCCGTCGTCTTGGTGGTGCCCGTTGGAGTTTCCAGCAGTCGAGTTGGTTGCGTTTGTGGAGTAATTCCAGTCAAGGAAACTGCTGCTGCTGCTGTTGGCGTTCGAACTGCTGCTGATAGCAGATGATCTGGCTCCAGTATCGCCCCGGGTACCGTTTCTCCACTTCTGAAAAGACGGAATGAGAGCAACCGCGAGGACTAACAGCAGGGGCAACAGAAAAAGAGTCGTGACATTGTTCTGACGTTTCATGAAAGTGCCGAATAGTGACCAACCCTGGTACCGCATTACCATACGCGCCACTACCATAGCCGAGGCTACAGTTAAGAAGAAGAGTGGCACCACTGGCGACGGTCCCGCTGGCCCCTGATTTCGTTCTCCTCGCCTGGAGCTCCAGTACCCAAATCCCTTATTCCTCATCATCTTCAAAAATCCGCCAGCCACACTCCCCGAGACACGAAACCCGTGAAGACGAAGCTCAGAAGGTAATTTGTTTACACCCCCCGAAGAAGGAAAAAAAACAGACTATTCTGCTCTCTAAAATGCGGGAAAAGATAGGAGAGTGTGATACTACAGGGGACAACGAAAGTGGATGACTCACAGAAGTCGCCAAATTTTCTCAAAAACCATTTGCAGAGGACAAGCAAGCAAGGAAGGAGGGAGGGAAGGAGGGAGCGCGGGAGAGAGAGAGTTTGCAGGCGAGCAGAAGGGACTTTAAAGCTTGAAATCCCTCGTTGCAAAGACACCTACCGTCCTCGGAAGCTTCAACACGCGTCTTGTTTCACACAGACCAAGGGCACTACCTACCTACCTACCTACTACAAAGAAAGAAAGAAAGAAAGAAAGAAAGAAGGAAGGAAAGAAAAAGGAGCTTTCTAGTAGCCCTTCTTTTGCTGGCTATTTATAGCCAAAAATGAAATATTCAAAATGAAATATGCTAAAAGCATGTTCTTTTTGCGATTTTCAATAGCCATATTTCGAAAATTTATTAAAATCCCCGTATTTATATATACATCGTTAAACTAGGTAGCCAAAAATATGGAAGGATGTTTTTTTTAAAAAAAATTCCGGTTCCAGTTCCAGTTCTGAAAATCTGTCCTACCCTCTCTACCCCCAAATTCTGGTCACTTTTTTTTTTTTTGAAAATAATAGTGTATCATGAATATTGGTTCTTGTTGCACAAATAAATAAAACTGGGAACTCGGTTTTGGGTCCAATTTTTAATTTTTTATATTTAAAATCTGGTTCCGGATTTGGGTTCCAGTTCTAAAAATCGGACATGGTTTGGATCCAATTCTTACTAACCAGAACCGACAGTTTGGACCCAGAACTGAGTTTGGATGAATAATGATTGACATATGTTAGTTTACAACCTTACCTATTGACATGTTATGTACCAGAAAAGAGGTTCATCCACATTCGTGGAACTACTAATGGCAGAATATGGCAGAATCCACTAGCCACATTATTTGTAACCGGGTTGATCTTGGGTTAAACCACAAAAATTGCAATGTCGAACAAAGTACATAATATGACAGTACTACCGGCCCCATGGCATGCCCAAATGTTTAAAAAAAAAAAAAAAAAAAGGTTTTGTAAAATTTGAATGGCAGAAGTAAGGGTACCTTCAATTTGACGGAAGCATCAAAGGTAGAATGTGGCCCCCTAAGCCGTATCCTTACAAGGGGCATGATGTACCCCGGAATGGTGAGTCGTACTAGCCCATTTCCAGCTTGATGACCATTGTTTTCCCTGCTGGAATGTGCCACACCTCACCATTAAACCTCGTAATCTCACACCATTAAACAAACTTTCCATTAATAAACTTCCATTTTTGCTAACCAAGTAACAAATCCCACCGCCATAGCATTACTACACATATTTAGGTCTAAATACGAGCATCTCTAACGGTGCTCGGTATGCACAGTAAAATTAGATGAGGAAAATCCAAAGTATGCCTGTTTCGCTCATGAAATTGGTTTTGGCTCTGCATAAGGGCGCCCATTGCAGTGGCTGGTAAGAGGCGCAACAGCAGAAAAGAGAGAGTGTGGTAACTATGATCTAATTGCTGCTAAGTGTTTCTGATTGGCTCATCGTAATAATGATTCGTCCAGGTGGTTTGCTATTTAGTAGTCTCCCGCCTATTTACTGTCCCCGTTTCAGTCAGTTTTATGGGTGGGGTTGCAAAGGAGTACATAACTAAACTTGGATGTGGTGAAAAATATTTTCGCAAGGTCACATACTGAGCACCGCTGGAGATGCTCTTAGTAGTACACATATTGTGTATATAGACCTAAATAATCAATCAAATCATAAATGGCCCATATATCTCAATGTCCTTTGCCTTGCCTTGTACCTTTATGTCATATGTGTGTATATTAATGCCTACTCATGACCACGATCTTAACTATGTTTAAATTTGGAATCTATTCTTAGTAGTACTAATAAAGTTGCCAACATTCACTACACCCACTCCTGAAAGGTGTTGTTGGGAGTATGGTACTGAACATAGGAATTGGGACCCCTAATTTCTTAATGGGAACTTGTTCACATTAATGACTCATTTATGCGTGTACATCCATTTCAATCTATTGTTAGTAGTAGTTGGATGTTTTGTAATTAGGGTCCTAATTCCTACTAGGCCCAATCCTTTGCCATAATACTTTTGTAAGTTAATTGTAGCATCATGCATACATATCATACCCACTTACTTGCCCACAAAAAAAAGCCCTCCTAAGTCCAACCCTAAATTCTTTAAAAAAAGGTGCATGAATATTGTTGCTAATTTAAACATTGTCACTAACTTGTACATGCCTAGTTAGCTACCCTCTTAGACCAAAAAATCATGTTGGAAGTTAGAAACTTGGAAATCATCCTCAAAAACAAAACACAAATTACAATACCACTATTTGGTGGGTAAATGTATTACCCTGGTATATACCCATATGTACATAACATGATAAATATATACCCTACATTTTAGACTTACCCTATCTTTTGTTCTACTCGGATAGTACATAGTTAAGGTTTACCTTTACCCAGTTGAGGGTAATGGTTTTGAAGAGGGTGTATGCCAAAGACATTGTATAGCATACATGGTATGCATTTTTGTATGTGTAAGTCATGGGGTTATGATGATTAATTCACACTATGGTGACTAACTATTGAATATATTAAATATCTTTTTTTTTGGCATTTTATTTTTACTCATTACATTAATTACTTAAAAAACAATCTTATCATATCCTCTTGGAACTCCTTTTATAGATCCTATACCATTTGTCATTATAAAAATATATATTGACATTATTTATTGTTTTAATTGTAGCTTTTTTCTTTTTTTTGATAAGATGAAATTACCCGTGTTCGTGTTTGCACACATAAAGACCAAATATGTCTTTCTTCACTTTGAAATATTTGCTCCTTATCTTACATTGCGAATAAGGTAAATATTCATCATTTACATTTACCCTTCTCTAGATTGATAATCATGCAAAACCTTTATACATTCACCCTTAGCATTTTGGAATCTTTAAAAGAAACATGTATATGGTTATACCTCTAATTGATGTATTTTTAGATTTTTTGTATTTACCTATGTTCAACTTATGGACTAAAATCAATATACACCCCACCACCCCCCCCGCCCTCAACACTACACAATACCTCTCCCAAACTTTAAATTGGCATGTGTTATTGGCATTATATTTTTCTACCCTTGCAAATTTGAAAGCATAAAAACAATGTAATGGGTTGCCATAATTGTATTCACTAACATCTCAAAAATGTATTTATAAAAAACTCCAACTAAGCTTGCTAAAGTGATATAAATATCACAACTTTTTTACATAATTCATAATTATTTGCCTAATTTAGGTTCCCAAATTTCACAAATCTTCAATTTTTGGGAGAACCCCCAAAGGAGTGACATGGTTGACAATAGAATCAAATCTAAATGTTTGCAACAACACCTACAACCTATTAATAATTTCATACACATATCTCACCCATGCCCCTACTACTTACAAAGTGACAAATTCCATTCAAGCCCTAACCAAAGTATACATTCACATATATCTAAAATTTTGCCAAATTTGGCTAAATGTTCTTATGGATGATCACCTGGTGATCAACATCACCGAAAAAGGGGGGGGGGGGGAAGAGAGAATCCCCAAAACTTCCCCATATTTTAATGAAGATTGTGATAAAACATTTCTTGAAAAAAACATTACAAGTTTCATATAACAAGAAAAATTAATAGAAGATCAATGCAATGCTTTTGAATGTTGATCTACATTCAACTATGAAAATTAGATCACAATTAAAATTATGTGATCAAATAGGGAGCAAGTTTATCCATATAACATGTTAGGGAAAAAAAAGTGGGGGAAAATAAAATTTTACAAGGTGGATAGAAAGAACATGCAAGTAGAGGGGTCCCAAATGGGAAAAGAAGAAGACTACTATGAAATACCAAAATGGCCATACTCTCGTTCACCCCTTGCCTCAAAGAATATTATAAAAATATTTTATTAACACATGGAAGATTCCACTATCATGGTGTAGATCTTTTATTTATGCCATGCCCCATGATTTCAATGCACCTAGCATGAGGTTTTTTGTTCCAAAAATGGCATTTTTAATTTCAAGCACCTAACTTGACCCAAGCAAGCCTAGCACAAGGTAACCAAGCACACATTTAGTGACCTATGCAAGCTATTTTTTTGTAATAACCATATAAACATATATACGAGTTCTATTTTTTATATTTCATGGTGTGCTCATTTCTTTAGGAACTTAATAAATGAACACATGAAAATTTTGTTGCAAGTTTTTTACATTGGAAAAAGGTAGGACAAAACCAAAAGTCACATTAACATTGGAGCCATCTTTGTGGATTTTTGTAAACAAAATGAGTGTGGTTTCCACTTGGTTCCATCCATATGGGTCTCTGTGAGTTTCTCTACTACGAGTGAATGATAATTGAAGGTCTTGTATGAGAGGCATCAAAGTACATAAACCAAAACTTAATGTGAAGGATGCCAATAAACTCAAAGGGACTAATAATAATTTGTAAAGGCCTTGTCATCATCATGGAAAAGGTTTAAGTTTTACAACTTGTGAGGAGTCTAGAATGTTTCTCCAATGTCAAGAACTTTGTGTGAATTGTTTTCCTTGTTTATCAATGTAACTTCGACCTTTAACTCATTTGTTTTTCTATGATAACTATTTCTTAAAACTTATCTCATGTATGGGGTGACAATATCCATATAACATTGGTAAGACACTCATGATAGTTGCATGGTTTTCATGTTATAATATATTGTTAGAATGAATCTTTTCATCGAGTCTAGATGAAGAAATCCATCCCTTGTTTAAGTGGCAATGTATATGATTGAATAAGTTGACTATGTGAGGAGGATGAACATTGTTTTGGATAGTGAAACTAGCAAATTTTGGCACATGTATGTGTAACAATGGCAAAATATCTCCCATGTGACAAGTAAAAAAAATGTGAACTCAATGCCTCCAATTGCCATGGGCACATCTTTAGGACAATAGGATGTGTGATTAAGAAGCCACATAATAGTCAATTTTCTAACAAAGGCTAAAATAAAAATTATGTAGCTTGTCCAAGCATTTTCCATAGGCTAATGCCTCTCATTGGCCATTGCTTTGGAATACCAAAGGTACCCAATGTAGTGGACAAACTTTGAATTTTGCTTTAATTGAACTTATGTATTGAATTATTGTTCTAGACTTATAATCTTTTGTGGATTGTCAATTGCTTTGCATTTTGACAAATCGATACACAACCTTTGGTGGACCATACGGAATACATCAACCGAATTTTGTGTGAAGGAATTACATTGAAAATTTTGTAAAAACAGTCAACATCTATAATAACAAACAACTTAAAAAGCTAATGACAAAATTAAGGCATGAATTTCATATTTTTGACCTTTACATAGTGGACAAGTTGTTTGAAAAAATTCAAGTATTTCTTCCCATCCAAAAACATGAACAAACTTGTATGACTTGATTTTAAGGCTTCACAATGAAACATTAATGTTGGGGGCACTTGAATTGTTGTCAAGTGCACAACTTGAGAAACATCATCTCTTTAACAAAAGTAATATAATGTCATGGGTTCTAATGGTTTTTTGGCATATACATTGTGAGTATTTTATTTCGAAACAATTTTTTTTAATAATATTATAGAACAAATTACCTTAATCATTTTTCATTGTGTGTTGACAACATGTGATTGTCAAGGACAAAACAATGATATGGCTTGGAAAAGATTAAAAGAATCAACAAATAAGGAACTTGGCAATTGTCGCAACCCCACTTTGGCCAAGTGTGGGGGTGAAGTCCAACACTTGGAAAAGTTGAAGGTTTGAAGTCCGCCGGGACTCCCGAATGTTCAGAGCTCGACAGCAAGGCCCAAAACACCTCGCATTGAAGCATTCTTGGTGTCATTGAAAAGGTCTTGAAACATAGATATCGAAAATGGCCTCGCATTGACCATTCGGACATCTGCAGCCCAAGTTATGGGCAAAAGAAAGGCTGAGAGTCAAACTGGCAATTTGACTCCCGACCACTAAAAGTCTGGAATCGACCTCTTCCCGACGTCGCCTTGAATAGTGCAACATGGCGTTGAAAAGCTCTTGACAAGAGCTACAACTTTGGTTTAAGACTTGTCCCAATCCGAGCTCAAGGCGAGGAGTTATGACCATTCAAAGTTCCGAGAGTCCAGCCGGGACAGTTTCGAGACTCCATTTTGGGAATCCCAACAAAATGTGCCATTTGGATGTTGCCTCGGCGACCAGCCGCAGAGAATACTATAAGGAGTAAGGTGGTGGCTTACTCCCGAGTCCGGGCCGTGATGAGTTTTGTGTGTCCAAGTGCCCGTGGCAAATCCCAACACCCAAGGGTGTCCCGAATGTTAAACTAACCCTTTTTGGTGGGTTTTTGGATGCAGATTCACACGAGCTAAACTAGTCGTTCTTCCTAGTCTAATCCTTGGGCTCCCAACTCGACCCTCTACCCCTTTTTAGAGTTGGAAGCCGAGAGCGTGCTATTAAGTCACAATTTCCGCAACTTGACTTTGTGAAACCCTCAAGTGGGTTTCACCCCGTGACTTGGGAGCGCGTCAGCAATGAACAGAAATTAAATGTTTTTACTACTTGAACAAAACATGATGTCAATTAATCATGAGATGGACTAGGAGTATAAAGTTCATAACTTATATTGATAAGATTAAAAAGGTGGTGTCCTCAAGACCTTTACTTATATTATTCAATGGAACTTTCTAGAAGTTCATCAACCTTTTAAAACATTTTATGCATTAAACCTTTTCTAAGTTTCCATTAACCACATATTTTTAAAATTTCCACTTGCCCTTTCCTTAAAAATTTCCACCAACCACATTTTTAACAAACTTCTATGAAACATTTTTTGAAAAGCTTTTGTTAATTAAACCTTTTAAATTAAAAAAAAATTATGCATATTCTTTGGATCATTTAAAAAATTCCTACAAAATTAACATGCTTAAGGTATTTAATAATGGCAATATTGTAATGTTGAAATTGCAAGTGCACGAATGCACAAATAATGTTTTGTGTGTTTCATGTCCTATGTGTTGTATGTTTAAATAGTTTTAAATAAAAGTCAAAAGGCATTTGTGGAGTCATTCATAGTTGTAGTCATTAAATTTGGGACTATTTTTTGAATGTAATCATATTTTGTAACATAACATGCATCTTTCAATTACCCATTGATGCAAAAAGCATGACCATAGACAAGGAATTCCTTCCTTGTGGGTTGTTCAATCCATAATCAAATACAATAAATGTTTTCATCTTTTTCCGATAATGTTAACATGTCAACGTTCATATCACATTTTTTTTACATGAAGGTTTCCTTTAATCAAAATGATTTTTCTATTGTAAGTCATTTTTCCCGTAATGAAAACAACAATTATAGGGCATCATCTGTTTCAACACATTATTTTCAAAATTTTGAATGTATGTAAAGGTGGACTAAACATGTTGAAGGCTTGTATGTTCAAGACCTTTTTAACCTCATTAACACATAAAACTTGGGGCTCCTTTGATTTCAAAGTTAAAGTGCATGAAAGCCCATTATATTCACAATCCCAACCTTTCCACAAGGTCTTTGTCAACTTTGAAATGCTGCATAGGTGAAGGGGACATTAAAGGGAAAGGACAACATGCAATGTTTTCTAATAGGCGCAAATTATATCCAAAATTGTTTTCTACCTACTAAGAAAATAATACAAATTATATTCTCAAAAGCATTTACAACATTCACAATTTGTGGTTTTATTCATTTTAATTCCTCTATAATACATTTTTTGAAATACAATTATTACTTCGTTATTTCCTAGATTTTTTATTATTTTTAATAATCAAAATTTGTGATTAGGATTTATAATATAGTTAGAAAAACACAACAGTTCAAAGTAATTTCATTGTTTTTTCATCAATATTCTACCTTTTTTTATTGAGAATTGAATATACCAAACATATGTAATAATAAATGTAGACATCTAAAAATGGAAAAAAGGAAAAATTTGTGGTTCAAAACCCAATAGAACTTTAAATATTCCATGTATTTATTATATTCTTCAGCAATTATCTAAGTTTCTCTGTGTGTAAAAAAAATCTCCCAAAAATTATCAATTTTCATAACTACATTTTAAGTCTTTTCATTCCAAAAGTAATTTGAATCCTTAAACTTATGAAATGTCTTCATCCTATCTAACTCATTAGCCATCTGCATTTTACTTTATTGAATTTCTATCATTCTCTTAATCATATTCTACCTTGTTTAATCTATGCCATTCACCAGGTAACATTTTCATTTGCATTATCTTCTTACACATTATTGTCACCTTGCACATTCAACACCTTTACTTTCATCATTTGAACCAAATCAATCAATTGAATGAAAGCATGGAGTCATTTGATATGTTAATTGAGGAAGCAACAAAAATCATGATGTAAGATGTATAAACTTTGATTGGTTAATGCAAATGGTTTAGGGTTTAAGGGATATATTTAACCACATATGAACAAGCTTTGGGGAGAACATATGTTTCTTGGAAGGTATGCTTGTAATCATGTTGTTTGCTTATGTAGTATATAGGTTTGGGAATAGAAATTAATGATGTTATTGGGAACGAGAATCACAACATAAGATGTATAAACTATAAGATACATATGGTTTAAGGTTTAGGGGATATGTTTAACCATATATGAACAATGGGAGAATGTTTTTCTTTTGAAGGTATGCTTGTAACCATGTTGTAAAACCTTGTAGGTACATATATCCAAAGATTAAAATTGTTGATGAGGATGGCATCCACTTTTTTTCATCACAACTTATGAAAACTTTGAAATGTATAATAGCCCCAAATTTGGAGGGTTTGAATTTCAATATCAAGGGCATATTGTGGTTCCTTGAGTCCATAGAGTTATGTTTATATAGACATGATAACTTCCTTCTTTGTAATAGATTTCCATATGGATTTTGTATTGGTTATGTGTATTGTGAGAACTTGGAATTCAAAAAACCACATGCAAAATTGTTCACTTGAATTGTTGGCAAATCTCATTAGAAAAAAGTTGCATGCCCAATCGTGTTTCAATTCTAATTGTGCAAGAGTATAATTTAAGTAAAAACTATTTGGTTGTATTTCATTGAAGTGATCTAGTTGTTTCAAAGGTATTCAAGAAGTTTTTTTTTAGTCGTGGATTGACAATTTGTTGATCTATATTGAATCTTAATATGGGCTTAGGTCTTAAATTATTATTTATTGCAAAAGCATATGAAACATTTGATTAAAAAAATTTGTGAAAATTGGTTAATCTTGGAGCAAATATTGTGTTTGGTGATACATTGGATGTGTTGGTATGCAAGAAGAAATCATGAAAATAACTATTGAATTGGGGATGTCTATCAGTATGGCAATTGCATATGAGATTTCAACTTTGTTACGGTGCAAGTTTTTCAATCATGCTTCCTTGTATCAACATTATTAATGATTGTTTGTTAGAGCCGAGGTTTTCACCATATCAAGTTGAAGAGAATCAATTGATCATTTTGACCATTGAAATCAAAACAATGTTGACTAGTATTAATTACATGATGTTTCCATTGTAGGATGTAATAATTTATCCCAGAACTGAAAGTACATATAATATTTCATTCACTTTGATTTTTAAAAAAAATCACATATAGTTGTTTTGGGTTTTAAATATTTAAAAAATTATATAAATCATGAATATACAATTGATTCATAATTATGTTTTTATGTAATTATACACCAATAATTTGATGGAAAGTTGTTTAAAACACCCTATTTAACAATAATTAAGCATTTTTCATTCACAAGATGAAAGAAGGGAAGAGATCTGGGGTTAATTACCAACACTCACACTAATACCATGATTAAAAACCTCAAAATTCATTTAAATTGCTTTAAAATATTATAGATATCCCATGTTTAGACTAAATCAGGGTCTGTGAGTCCAATTCTAACATTTCTTTGGGTTTAATATGGCCACCAAGACCATAATATGGTTTAATATGGAGTTAGTCAAACTATGAAAGGAGGAGCATAACACTCTAACTTTTCTTCACAATTTTTTAATTTTTATTTATTTATTTAATAATGATAATAATAATAATAATAATAATAATAATAATTATTATTATTATTATAAATATT
>Ga0209611_10005671_pt1 | contig 20781 bp, 8 predicted proteins | sample S1TSphgellanicum_3_FD_187693 | JGI IMG/M metagenome (GOLD analysis project Ga0209611, IMG submission 187693) | Host-associated microbial communities from peat moss isolated from Minnesota, USA - S1T2_Fc - Sphagnum magellanicum MG (SPAdes) (version 2) | ecosystem: Host-associated > Plants > Peat...
CATTGAATCTTCAACATATAGTCATCAATTTGATGACTTATTAATGTATGTTGTGCCAATGTTGGTCATATTTTTTTCATTGATTTAATATTGATAAGATGTTAAATGTTTTAGTATTATATCAATGCCATTTCAGGACATGTTGTTACAATGTCACTTTAACATCATATCAATGATTGTATCAACATTGAACGTTGAACATATTGTTAAGGTGTTGTAAAAGCACTCATACAAAGAGGGGGCAAGTTTGTGATGGGGTAATCCACCCAATCATCTAGGAGGTTTCTAAAAAGGTATTAGGATAAGGGTCCTATTTTCTAAGGGTCAATGTGGGCCTTGTGTGTGGTATGTGGGGAAGGGGGATGGAGGGAGTGGGGGAGGATGAGGGGATGCAATAAAGATTTGTGTGGCATATGGAAAACTCTTATCTTTTGAGAATGATGGGAGGAATGGAAGTAGATGTATGTACTTGGTATGTGATTTTAATGGAAGATGGTTAAGATTCAAATTACTTGTGTTACATTGTTATTGTACTAAATGTGGAAGGTAAAGCAAGGCATGTTATGTAAATAGGATATTTTTTAGAGTTGGTATCTCTACATTTTCTCTAGGACAAAAAGTAATGGGGTTGCCCACGGTAGCCTTTGGAGCACCAAATTACTAACTACCATAGGAAAGCTAGTCTTTGGTGGTGGGTGTTAGAAAGGGAGTAGACCAATAAATTACCCCCTGCGGGCTAGAAAGTATTGTTGTAGGTAGAAGCTATAAATTCATAGGGTTGCAAAAGGTACAAAGTAGGAGAGGGATTTCTCAAGGGTTGAAGGTGGCAGGTTGTGAGGTGACTTTCCGTCCCTCTACTTCCGGTTCTACAAGGTGACTATGCTTGAAAGCATAAATGCTACCGGTGAAGGAAAAATGCAAGTGTATTTTTAAATGTTAGATTACGTTTGTAGTTGTAATTAAGTAGCCTGCCTCTTATGCATCATTTATGATTAGAACTAATAGATATATTTTCCAAACTCACACATTCCACATCCTAGGACTTTATGTCAAATTGTCATTCATTTAAACCAATGTTTAAAGACTCAACACCATGCCCAACATAGCTACAGACCACTAGTCACTTGAAATATTGTTTTTAACCCATAGGTTATTCAAATATGGCTTGCCATAGCTCACTAAAAAGCTAACTACAAGGTGCATCTTGTTACCAAATCCTAAGTTCTACAACTAAACCAACAAGAAGTTATGCTACAAAACCTGAAAGGGTTTTATAAAGGTGATAATTCAACTTGGCTGCAAACCACTAGTCACTTGAAATGTTGTTTCTAACACATCAATTATTCAAATTTGGCTTGCCTTAGACTAGGAAGCTAATTACAAGGCGCACCATCCTACCAAATCTTAAGATCTACAACTAAACCAGCAAGAAGTTACGTTATGAAATTCAAGAGGGTTTTACAAAGGCGATAATTTAACTTGGCTGCAGACCACCAGTCATTTAAAATGTTAATTCTAACACATAGGTTATTCAAATCTGACTTCCTTAGCTCCCTAAGAAGCTAACTACAAGGCGCACCATCCTACTAAATCTTAAGATTTGCAGCTAAACCAGTAAGGAGTTATACTACCAAACCTGAAAGGGTTTTACGAAGGTAATTGGTTCAACTTGACTGTAGACCATCAGTCATTTGGAATATTGTTTCTAACACATACATTATTCAAATCCGGCTTGCCTTAGCTCATTAGAAAGTTAACTACAAGGCGCAACTTGCTACCAAATCCTAAGCTCTATAACTAAATCAGTAATAAGTTACGCTACCAAACCCGAGAAGGTTTGTGAGATTTTTTTCTAAAGTTCCAACCTCCCAACACTATCACTTATTCACTTCCATTCCTCCAAAACTATTACAAGATTTTCATTCTACTTTCTTTCCTTTTCCCATTTACCGAATTAATCATTCTTTTCCTCTTCAAAAAGCTCGTGGGAACAAGTATTCAAGATTAGATTGAAAATTATGTCCGAAGAAAGAAAAAGCCCCTAATGATCCGAATCTACCTTTTAAAGATAAGGAGAAAGGAGGTGAAAGTAGATCCAAAGCTTGGTGGCCAATGGAAGGTGAAGGAAAAACAACTTTTCACCTCTTCCCACTTTCCCCCCAACAAAATTTACGTAAACCTTCAATTTTTTCCTTTGACCTTACAATTTTACTTTACCATGGTTTTAAGTTGTTACTCACACCTTTTTTTTCCTTTTTCTCGATCTATAAATTACGACTGCACACCCCAATGTAACAAGTCCTTCACACCTTCATTATCGATTTGATTTTGATTGAAGATCTAACCTTTTTCCTCTCCTTGAAATTATGGTGTGGCGCATGGTCACATCTTACGGGCCCCAAGCCGCATAAGCGAATGAAGAACCGCCTCTAGAATCATCTCTAAATTTGACCTTAACGCAACATCCTTGTGATGAAAAACCCGAACCTCGAGAGGTGCGTGCTCATCTTGAAGTTAAACCCCCTCGAGCCTGGTATTATCGTATTTTTCTAAATTTTCGCACCCTGGTGATTTTGTTGCAAGTTGACCTCGCTTCTGATGATGAATATGAAATCGTTTGTGAAGGTTGTTACGAAACTGAAAATACTTCTATCTTTGCATGGTTTTAAGTTCCCGGCGTTGGAAATTATCGTTGGTTGCATGGTCCGATTCGTCGATTGCCTCCTAATAGCAAGGCGAACTACCTAATTTGCATCATTCGACACATCCTAAATTTCCTGCAATTATAAACTATCATTATGGCATAACCCATGATTTTACATGTACTTGCAGTTCTTTGTTGAATTTATCCTTATTCTAAATAAATGTTTCAGTCATTATGAAACTCATGTTGCCATTAGCACACTATCACACTATTTATTTATTTGTTAAGTTGTTTCGAATTAACCTTATGTTCATACGGTTTGAAGATTGTTCTATCTCTATTGGACCTTCCATTAACATCCCTTCGACTGCTTCAAGAATTTCTAACATCCTTGTTACTCACTAAATACTATAACAAGACCAATGTTGTGCTGAACATCGTGAATTCTAGTGTCTACTTCTACCCCCAACCCTTTAGAGATTTCTCACCCCTAATTACACAACAGAGTTTCTAAAACAATGGTTACCAATTTTTCGTTTGAAGAAAAGAATTAACCCAACACCTTATTCACCGGTAACGCATCTCATAAAAGAAACAACCCCTCCACACACCAAGTGCGTTCATCATTCCCTATGAAATTGCTAAAAGTAAAAAGCCCCTAATAACCTTACCACATTCAAATAATTTTGATGCAACTCTTAAAAATTGAGACTACCACGCATGGTTGTGTCAATATGGCTCACACAAGCAAAGTCACCAAAGACTCAATAGATAATTCAAAGGAGGGATTGTAGTGGTATAAGGGTTTAAAAACCCCCTAGGCAATATCCCAAGGGCATTGAAGGTATTACAAAACTAGGGAGAGTAATTATTCGCAGGTTCTCTCCCCCTTTCTTTTATTGTTCCCTTCCCTACATTTTGTTCCCTACTTCTTATTGGGATTACTTACAGGAAGGTAGGTTGGGTTGTGGACAACAAATTTGTATCTTCCTTATTCTTAATATGACCTCTTATAATTTCCTACTTGAATAGTTGTAATAAAGTAAGATAGGAAGGGTAGTTCTTTATGTGAAGTAATAAGGTGTCAACCTTCTCCCTTGGTTTTACCCCCTTGAGGATGGTAATGATTGGGGGTCGCAATTTTTGCCCTTAACACGACTCTTTACTTATGTGAATATTTTATGGATGTGAGATGTTATAACCATTTATGTCAAGATGAAATAGGATGTTTGTAATTGATAGGGTAAAATATGGTTGGAAACAAGATAAAATGGTTTAGTATGGAAACACGTATCAACAAATCGAGACATCACATTCATGGTGGTGTCTCCTTTTATAAGTTTTTTCGTAAACTCTTGTGATGTATGCAACCAAATTTTAAGATTATAATAAATTTACAAGGCTTGGATATCCTGCAACAATCTTTCCCTCTTTTGCATGTATCACCTTTACACCAAAGTAAACCATCTTGGAAGTTTTCACGTAGGTTTAACTTTATATTGTTTTATGTTTGCAAATATATGATTATGCAAATGTTTCATGACCTTCATAATGAGTGCACATGCGACAAGTGAAAAAGGATCATCATCTTAACAATGGTTAACATTAGTTGGGCATTTTCTAAAAACAAACTTTTAAACCCTTCGATTGTATGTTAGACATGAGAATCTATCAACTTTGCTTGAAATGAAAATTTTAGGGCAAAAAACTATTGAACCCATTTTGATGCAAATATTTATTTGTGGTTTTAAATTTTTTATAAACAAGAAATAGAATGATGTTAGTCCAATCTTCATGACAATGATTTGTGTTTGGAATATAATTACGAGGATTTTTTAACAAACTTTTAGTAGATTTATCATGTGTATAATAATGTTGGAGCTAATGTGTTTGGGGTGTAGGGTAGGATTGAAGTTGGAGGATGCCCTAGCATTTTTGATAATTGACTTTCACAAAATTTAATTTCCATGTTTTTCTATTTTTCAACTATTCATGCCCATGATCTATATCCAACCATTTCTAAGGCTATATTATTACTTGAGATATAAAAGATGCCGCCTATAAATAATCAAATGTTGTTCCCTTGAATGATGAACAACCTATATGAATGGCCATCAATTTTTCACTTTAAAAGAAGTTTGGCCTTGTTACCCCTAGCTTGGATCACCACAAATGTGGAGAGATAGGGTGGAGAAGTTTGATTTTTTAAATGCATACAATGTTTGTAACAATTATGGAAAATAAGGCAAACAAATAGTCAATTTTACTCTAGTGTTTTCCTAAGTTCAATGCCTTTTATCATGTAATTGTTTAACCTAAATATATGTTGACAAAAATGTGGTGAAAAACTAAAGAATTTGCTCCCCTTTGAAATAATTAGACTATAATTTGCAACATTACATCCTTACCAAAAAAAATATTGTAGGAAGAATTTATTTTATTTAGGTTTTGTCCAAGGTTTCTTAAGTCAAAACATTCATGTCAAAGTTACAATCATATATTTTTTCCTTCGCATGTGATGTCACCTAATCAATTTGTGAACCTCATTCATCTTTTAAATCACTCATGGTTATGCATTTATCAATGAAATAGGAACTTGATACACGAGAGCTCCAACTGTGTGACTTTCAATGTTTTTGTATTTCATCAAGCATCTTTGTGCACATGAAAATCTTGTTGTGCAAATATTGAATGAAACATAATCACATACTAATTGCAACCTTCAAAAAATAAAATAAAAATTGGGGCAATTTATAGCCTTTTCAATTAAAATGAATTCCATGATTTTCCATTATTTATCGTCTTTTTTCCTTTTAAAAAAAAATTCCCTTTCAAGGTGAAATCACACTAAGATGTAACACTTTTAAGCACATGTGAAAGTCCATAATTGCTTAAATTAACATTGCAAAGATAATGTGAAGGCGAGACACCTTGAATCACACAAGTCATTATACAAGTTAGCATTCAAAATTTATTATAAAAGAAATTTCAACCCTAATTTACCTTATGGAGAACTTTAATTTGAAAGATGATATTTTAAAATATTATTTTAATTAAAAGTACATAGAAAATTTTGGTCATCAAAATCTTTTTAAAAAATCCTCCTTGGTATCGATGTTACCACATCATATTACCATTGAATCCTTTACTCATTAAATAACATTCCATAAAGGTGCATGGAGTTCATATTCATTGATCAAGGATTGTTACAGGTTTTTGAGTACTCCTTTGAAAATCTGTTATGTTATGGCTATTCAAAAACTATCCATGAAATTCATACAATGTGATTATATCATATATAACATTGTAGTGTTTTGTCCCTTTTCATCCCAATCAACTATATTTAATTACATGGCCAATTACGAATTTCGACATCTTACAAAAACTACCTTGTGACAACATTTTATGGACAATGTATTGTGTTTTCACCCCTCAACATTTTTCATTCCTTTCCTTTCTTTTCTTTTGCAAATGATAATTGTCACGAAATAGTTAGAGACTTTCTAACTAGAGACATTCCTTAACCACCAAATAACCTAAGCTCCAATACCATGTCAATTAATAGGAGATTACAAATGAAAATATAAATAAAATTTATTTCAAGAAAACTAAAACCATCAAAATAACATATTCACAACATAGACCATAAGATCAATAACATATTGAGATTATTGCCATAACTAAAACATCACAAACTTGCAATAATGAAAATAAATTCCAAACCGTCAACATTAGAAAACTTAACTCAAAAACCAAAAATTCTAAAAATCAACTAAACCAAGTAAAAATAATAATCACCAAAGTAACCTAGTGACTTCCAAGTAGTTTCATAACTTTAAAAAATTAATTAGTTGAGCTTGAATTTTCAACATGGTAAAGTAGTGAAAGTAAAAATTATAATTCAATGATGCAACTATAATCAAATATACATTTAGTTGAACATGTGTATGTTTTGCTCTTTCCACTTCTACCATTACCTATTGAACCATTGCAAGTATTTCATGTATTCTTATATGATGATTTGTGTGTGGATGTTGATGGAAATTTTCATGTTGTAAACCAATAATATATGTGATTACACAAGGCATATGATGTTAATGATTTGCAAGGTGATGAAAACAAGAAACTAGTAGTTCTTTCTAAGTTCATAAATGTTGAATTTGTATGTGACAACCAACTAAATGCATTGTTACGGAATGCACAATGATATTATTTCAAATTATAATTGAAATTTGAAATGCAATTATTGATTTGAAAATTTTGGCTATTGGTAGCCTCTATGAAATACACATAAATTGAAGTAAAATATTTGAAGCATGTGTTAAATTGAAGCCTAGGAAGATTTAGTAGGTACCATGGATCTTACAAAAGTGGAAGGTGTTTTTCAAAATGTTCATTACTTTGGGGAAAGAACCATGTTAAAGGTCTTTTTGGATTCTTTGGCCCAACCTTTGACTATCGTCATGAGCCAGGCTTAGGCCCTCAAATCCAGGAGGACCCTTAATGGGGTTCCTTGGCCTATACATAAAATAAATAACTGAACAAAGATGTTTTCTTTCCTTCTTTTTTTGGGGAATTTAATATTGAAAATTTTATATACATGGACGTGGGGATTTAGTGAAAACAACGTGACCATGTAATTATGTACCAAGCAACAATGGCCACTTCCAAAGACAAATATTTTATGTATGTCTTTGGATGTAAACCCTAAACCCAACTAGCCAACATTGCAAAATTTGCTACAAGACTGTAAAATGTCGATATAAGAAATGACAAGGTTTTCCATCACTTGCACTATCAGATATGCAATTAAAGTTACATAAGGGGTCTTCTTGGGTTTGAAAACATGTGTGGCATTTCCTCTAAATGGAGGTCAACCTATATATTTAGTTGTACAAGGGATCACACAAATAAACACTTTTGTGGAATTTTTTTCCCATTTAGTGATTTTTTTTCAAATTTGTTTTTGGTCAAATGTTCCATTTCCAAAAATTCCAAATTTTAAATTTAAAATATCAAAATGACAATGTCTCTATACATACATTGTTAAAGCAAGCAACCAAGATATAAAAGGATTTTAATAAATTCTACTTTCATAGTTGGTGTGAAACTAAACATGGTTAAATCTCCTTGTGGATGGATGATCACCATTGTGACAACATCACAAAAAAATTGTTTTTAAAATAAAAAAACTAGCACAAATGACTAATATTCCCAACATGGCACAATGTCTTGAGGACTATGTTTTGAATACACCAATATACTTTTATTACTCTTACAAAATTCAATGTATTTACATATAACATTGCAATTTTTATTTGTTTTGAGGTCTATGGTAGGGTGCTTACTACAATTCATAATTTTTTTCAATCAAGGTAAGGGAAAAAAACACGTGTATAATTTTTTTAAATCAAGATGTTTTTATTTGAATAAAAAAATTCAAAATCCTATTTCAATTAATAGGACTTAACAATACTTCAATCAATTATGCTTAGTCTCAAATATGATTGAGGTTTGTCAATGGTATGTAATATCATAATTGATTTGTTCCCAAGGCTTGTTGTGGTCTAAATATTGCACAAGTACAATTGGAAATCAATTAATCAATTATAATGATTTTGGTCCATAAAGGTATATTTCCTAAGTTTTAATTTTATTCTTTGACATGTTGGTATGGTTGGATGAAGTTGTTACATATCTATGTTTTGCAGCAATAGCCTTTAAATATGCCTCCTCTCCCTGTAATAATTTAAAGCAAGATTTAGAAACAAAAGGGTGTTTAAGTAATTGAAATAACACATGTTTAAGTTGATTATGGTTAAAATTACATAATATTTTACCAATGCATTCCAAAACCTTATCTCACCTCCTAACTTATATAAATATGTACATGAATGTATATATAACTTTGAAGGAAAAAATTAAATTTGTTACATTAGGTGAAATTTTGTTCTTAATACGACTGAATTAAAATTAGTACTATCCAATATTTATCGATTAATACTATAATTATTTCCCATGTTTATGGAATTTTTTCTTACACGTATAATCCATGCCAAGAAAACAATGACCAAATTGTGATAATTGAAAACCAACTTCAAAATTATTCTATGTTCCTATAATGTGTTGACCCACCAAAAACCAATAATGGATAATAATCAACTCAATTCATGGTGCAGTAAATATTGCCCAAACTTCCCTAAGGTTTTGGAAACCAATTATAAATATGGTTTTGAATTATCAATTGAAACTATTGATTCTCACTATAGTTTGGTTAGCTCAAATTGGCAAGACACAATGTGGTATAAAAAACACTTGATTTTACATTCTACCAATGCATATATATATATATGATTATTAATTTGAATCCAAAACATACAAACATATTGCAACCTACCTCCCAATTACCATACATGATCATTGATAATGATATTATTGTGCATCATTTAATTTTCTACCCATGATCATGATCATGATAATTCAAAGCAACAAGATGGTCCCTTTGAAAACATTGATAGTTTTTTTGTCCATTTATAGTCACTAAATTAGATCAAGTTAATAAATATTGTGTTTTTATGTCAATCAGGAATTGTTACCATACGACTCCAAAATATTGCATTGTGATTGTAATTGAATAAACTTAATATCAAAACCATTTGTAGATTTAATTGGGTAGTCATTGGCTTATTAAAAAATAAATATTGCATTGAATTAAAATATTATTATTTGATTAATAACATACATAACTTAGAGAGGAACATTGTAAGAGCCACTTGACATGCTTGAATTTTTTTTATAAAAAAACTATTCAATGTTATGTTTTGTTTGTAATTAAAACAATTTGTCATGTATAATGAAGTTCCAACTTGATTATCCAAAGTTTAGCAACTAATTTAATTGCCACTAGTTTCACCCACATGTCAAATATTAATTATATGTGACTTCATAATAATATATCTATGGTGATTTAGAAGTATAATAGCTTGGAAGGTGACCATTAAAATGTATTTACTCCTATGGCTAATTCTACTTGTTCTTTGTGGTCAAACTATAACATACAACACAAGCCATAAGGTTTAAAGTTTTACCTTGTGCTTGTGGGGAAAAATGTTTTATTTGAGTAATTGGCTAACATATATGTGCATACATGTGTTTGTGTTTAAGATGTGATAATATATATTGTAATTTTTAAAAATTTTTTGTTGTATGAAATTAAGTCATTAATTGTTGAAAGATGTGTTTGGAGAACCTGAAGGTGCTTGAAAATCATAGATAAACGATGAAAATTTTGATTCAAATCAGAAATTTCATGAAGCAAATGCACATTCTCTTGCACCAAGTGTTGCATTTCATGGACATGTATTGCATTTATTTTCATTATTTTTTCCTCCAACACTTTCACCATTTTCTTAAGTGTTTGCCTACACATTGTTGTTAACAAACATCATGTTTTTGAGTCTTTGACAAGGTGAAAGCCCACTAAGGTTAATTTGGAATCCATTACAAAAGCAAGTTAACATTAGGGAGGGTGGATAATAGATACTTTAAATCACATGAACCATATGGAAAAATGTCAAATTGGACATCCATTATAATTGTTCTCCCCTAGTTTAATTCATGAAGACATTCATTTTAAAGACGGCCATTAAAACCATTAATTTTCATGAGTGAATTTTTTAAAAAATATTCATCTTTTCACCAAAAATCCCAATATTTTGAGTATCAAATTCCTTTCAAAAAGCCATTTTCTATAACACTATCACCACACCATATTCCCATGGGAAATAATCATTAAAATAGACATTATATGAAAATGTATTGAGTACATATTCATTTATTACGGAGCATGATAGGAAATTTGGTAATTTTTGAAAGTCCAATATGTTATGACAATTCAAAGTTTTTGATCAAAAACTTCATATAGAATTATTATATCATTTAAAAGTTAGCCTTGTTAAATCCTTTTTCATTTTAATCAATTTTATGGAGCTCCATGGATTATTATAAATTTTTCAATCTTATAAATTTTGTTATATGACAACATTTCATGAATAATGTAACATGTTTTCACTTGTTGTAGTAAATTTTATTGAAACAATAATGCAAAATTTATGACAATGGAACATATTTTATGTCTTCATAAATTTATATCATTGCTTCTGGAAAGTTGCTATTATTTTATGTGATCAAAACTATTGAGCTCAACTAATTTGTAAACAAACCAATTTTATCCATAAAAGTTAATGAATCTAAGTTCCAAGTGACAAAATCCAAATCAACAAAAGAGCCATCACAATGTATGGATGATGTTGACCTATATATATTTATTTAGGGAGACTATGTTTCTTACAAGCATTGGTAAAATGAGTCGTATAATGGAGTTCTTAAAAGCATGCCATCACTGAACCTTTTATTTCTTGTTTAATATGGGCAAATAACTAACTTGAGGCTTTTGGAATCACAAAATGTTTGTTGAAATGTTATTCTTGTGTGTTTAATATCCCAAAACTTTCATATTTTAATGCAAGTGGTAAAAAACTAATGAACCCAAACTAGGGATTTCTAGTCATTTCCATTGCAAATCACATACAAGAGTTCTATGATAGCTTATCATTTAATGAACATTTGTGTGTGTGAATATTTCCACTTGTAATGAAAACCAATTACTTCAAATCATGAATGTTATGTACCTTTGGAATGTGATTTGTACATTTGCTTCTAATCCTTCATTAGTTATCCCATGGTGCGGGCCTTTCACAAACTTGTAGTAAAGTTCTTCCACACACCTTGGCCATTCATGTTCATCATTTTCTTTTATAATTTCACGTAATAAATGTGTGAAATAGTTTATGTAAGATTCCCTCTCAATAGCTTTTTCATGGAGTTGCTTCACACGGTTATCATGAATGTTAAGTTTTCCTTTCATACCATTTTCAAGATAAGTCAATTGTCGTAAATCCACAATATGTTTAGCCTGTTGACACAACACATGACTTTGCAAGGTTAGTTTTTTTTCTTTGAAATAAAATAAGGGGAAAAAATCTTAGACTAGACACATTTCATATATTATATTATAAAGAGAAATTCACTTGCTCAACACTTTGTCCCAAATGTGAAGTGCACCAATGGTCCAAGTTGGTACCTATCTTTTGAAGATGGCAATAACATAGGAAAAAAATTACATAGTTTCATGAAGGTGTAGTAGCATAATATAGTAACTAGAATATTCATGAATACAAATATATTTACAATTAGTTAAGTAATATGTCATGGTTACAAAAAACTAAACTTTAAGTAAAATCAAGGAAATTGTTGGGAGATTGAAATCACTTGTTGCTATAACAAAAGATAGCCCATTTTGAAGAGGAAACTATTACAACATTATGGCAAATATTATTGTTTATGCTTTAATTATAACTAACATACAAAACAAGTACATTGAAACAAGCACTTTAAGCTAGTGTTCCAATTGATTGGGTCTCATATAGGCCACTTAACAAGTAGATGTGGGTTCAATTTGCCATTTGAAGACCATGTTAAATGTCACTTAATTTGACCAACCCCACTAGAGGTAAAGGTTTGGGCAACCATGGTGCCCTTTTGATGGTTGTTAAGATTTTGCCTTCTAAATGAAAAGCTTTGCCTTATAATATGATAGGTAAGTTCATACCAAAATACACTTTGAGGGAGGAAAAAAACTAATAGCCATTGAAGACGTTGAATCAAGGGTTAGAGGCCAATGTCTCACTTGATTTGTGCATTTGCAAGATTTAGCAAATTGGCATTGTTTAGATAAGAGGTAGAGATTAAATAAAATTTATTTTACTTGGGTACCAGCAAACAATAATTTTAAAAAATTATTCCAACCATGTTTCATTTTGTACTCAACAACTTACAACTAGATGCCATTATAAACCTCCTACTTACAATTTGTTAATGCTAATCTCATACAATTATGATGGAACAATTGTACAATGGTTAAATATTCCCATAATAGCCTAGGCTATAGTAGTTCAAGAAATTGGAGGGCATAATTTTCAGACATCATGGACTTACACATTGAAAGGATTTTCTTAAAATTGCAAATTGAAGTTTACATACAAGTTGGCAAAGTTGTTGAGAAAATATGGGACATGAGATCAAGATGCTCACACAATATATAATCCTCAATTTTTAAAAACAATTAATTTGTGGTGAATTAAAAATCATATGGAGTTATGTTGTGGTCAATTCTTGGGGGCTAATATTATGTTAAAAGTTGACACATTATGTGTGTTAAAGAGGATATTGTTTGAGGGATATTATATGAATGTGAATTAATTTTTTTTCATCTTATTATTATCTAATTTTTTAACATTCAAATATTTAATCCGTCTTAATTTAATCTTAGATTTATGTTTGCATTGAGTTTTTGTGTCGTATATATTTTTGAATTTTGAATTTTAATTGAAACCATCAAGCATGATTAAAGATTCCTAAGGGCACAAAAATGGTACAAGGAGGTCAAGGATTGTCTTGACAAGTCACTCTATAAATGTGTGTAAGGTCCAAAAAGAAAAAAAGTTTCATTGAATACAAAGAATTCCCAACTTCTTGATGATTTAAATTGTAGATTTTATAAACATGTCCTTTGTCCTTATGCACACCAAACCATATTTTTCACAAATTTAATATGATGGAGACATTTACTAATAAAATTTTCTTCAATGCAAAACCTAAACCCTAAACCCTAAGCCAACACCATTGAATCTTGCCAATCTTAGGTCATGTTTCCCTCTTCCACCATATGAGGTCATGATTCATGTTCACAAGTTCATGTGTAAACCATTTGTTCAACAATTGTGCATCCATTATATTGCATTATCAAGGCCATCAAAGAACCAAGTGGCTATATTTATTGCCTTGTAATTTGTTTGACACAATGTTGCTTTCAAGAATTCCACTCCAATGATGAAGTTCATAAAATGGAACATTATCACAACACATGTTGTTTGATAATTGAAATTTAATAGGCACAATACTTGAAGCTACATGAGTCATTTTAAGCCTCCAAGTTGAAAAGGATCCTAAAGGACATTAGTTGTGTCCTAATTGTAAAGGTATCACGAAAACAATAAATCAATGTGATGGAAATTCAATTAGAGGCCATAGCAAATATGAAAATAACATGGAGCTCCAACGATAGTACACTTGATCTTTTTGGTTTATAAGGTGTGCATATCAAGCAACAAATTGGTATGGATGTTCAAGAAGGAAATATAAAATTACAATTACAATGGACCCATTTCCTCAAACATATCAAATCAACAAATCAACATTTTAGGTGAAAAAATTTCAATCATGCCAATGTAACTAATATTCATATGTGAAACAACAAAGGACTAATACTAAAATATGTTAAAGAATAAAGGATTGAAATTAAATAAATAATTATCAAGGCATGGATTCCTATAAAAGAATGTGAACTTGATTCCATTTGAATGTCCAAAATGTGTAGTAAGGGGATTTGAAGGGTTTGACAATCAACAATTTTCTTTTGTGGCAATTTTTTTCCATTTGGCACAAAAAATGTTTCAAACAATTAAAATTTTGTCAAATTTTCCTTTCTAAAAATCTAAAAAATTGCTAGTTTTTTACACGTTGTTCAAGCAAGTAACCATGATATAAAAGGATTTTAACAAATTTTTATTTTCATAGCTAGTCTATAACCAAATGTGGTTAAATCTCCTTGTTTATGATTACCATTGTTGCAACATCACAACAATTGAAGAAAAAAAACACAACAATTGAGAATGCCAATACAATGTTTATAATCTTGTTAGCATGCGTTTTGGTTGGATTGAATTTATTGATCTAGATTCTCTTCCTAACATGAAAACATCATGACCAATGTTGGTTGGGTACATGCCTAATAAACATTAATCTAAGTGATGAGTGGTTTTATAATACCATGATACAAGGGCGGTTTTAACACATGTTTGCCAATTAATTAATTAAATTCGAAGATTCAATTTAAAATAATATTCCACCATATTCCCAAAAAATCAATTTCTTTCATTATTATTTTTTATAAAAGTAAAAAAAGTCAGCATTTCTAAAAAAATATAATTTGTGCTAAACCCACCAAGGTATTAAACAAATGGAATCTCAACAAATGAAAAACTTGTTGGCATATTTTTATTAAGGGGTTTGCATGAATCTTTGGATCAATTTTTTTTTTCAATTTGCGTTTAAATCACACCTTTAAAAAAATAAATAGTAGCAAGCCAAGGCTGATAACAATTTGCCACATAATAATTGATAAATTCCAAAGTTATCTTATATTCTATTGGTTGGGATGATCATGTTTTCACAACTATTATATGGCATAAACACAGTTCTATTCCAACTAATTTGCTTAGTGCAATGGAGTAACATGTTTAATGAAGATGATATAATGAATTGATACATATTTTTATTATGAAATCATATTTATAATGAATGCCTAAGTGTTATATTCAAGTGTCAAAGTTGGTGTTATGTTCAACAAAAAACAAACACAAACTATTCATTGATTGTAATATTTGACCTCACCACAAAACTTAATTTGCATATTTTCAATGATTTTCTAATCAAAATTTAATCAACATGTCAAATGAATGGGGATCAACATTCATTTGTGGTTTTTGGGGGTTTGTTTCCCAACCTATATTATTTTCAATGGAGTTTTATTGACCTTTTATAAGGTTGAAATGCCAATGTCAACAATTAACAAATAAAATGATTTTTATAGCAATAGGTCCTTTATAAAATGAAGTCTACACAATACACATATTTCATTTAAACACATCCATGTTTCCCTAGTTAGTAGATATTGTTTGTTGATTGAACCAATTTCAATATTCAAAAATCTGTACCAATCTTTTTGCATACACGCACAAGTAAGGTCTGGAACATTATACAATGCTAATTCCATAAAATATCCAAGGATACTGATAGAATCCCACAATTTTATATAGCATATAAATTTTTTATCATGTTGTAAAAAGATGCAAAAATCCAATGAATGAACAATTTTGGTTTTAAACAATAATTGTATTGATACAATTCTTATCATTTATCAAATGTTGGGTTGTGTAGGGCTACAAAAGATGTGGATGCATCATTAACTTATAGTAAGATGTAGTGGGTTAGCTTTTATCCCAATTCCTAACCATCCCAATTTAAATGTAGGTTTTTGTACTTTCTGATAATTTAGGATGATGTCAAGCTTATGCAAAAAACATAACACATGGGAGAGTAACATGGTAGTTGCATGATCCATGTGTATTGATAACAATAAATTTTAAAAGCTAAAGGTGTTGATAAAATGAACTTTCAATCAACTTCTATTGACCTTTAAGATTGTAATGAAGTTGTTTCTACAAAACGAAAGGTCAACACCAATTCAAATGTTGTTTTGTGTTGGGTGTTGTGTTGGTGAACACATATTACATCAATATGTGAATGATCAAATGTAAATACTTTTCCCTTGGTGACAAAAGACTTGTGATTGGAATTAGCCTCTTATGGAAGGTAACATCATAATTTATTTATTGTTCCACTTGTTCAATATGGCTCTTTAACAAACTTTGTATGTTTTGTCGAAATTTGTTGCAAACTATGATCGCCACAACACAACCCGAGTACATTGACATTATGATATTGTTTTAATCTTTTTAATTGTGATTATGTTGATAATTCAAGCTCAACTTAATCAATTGTACTAAAATTTTAATTCCCATTAGTTTTAAATTTTATTTTAGCTTTAATACATGGTATTATTTTTACCACTTGATAGATTTGGCTAGTTTTGGATAATGTCATTTTGGACACATAAGCTTGTTTAAGCTTATCATGATTTTGGGTTGTTGAGGAGGATTATTCTTGGGTAGTTATTATTGAACAAGGTCCTAGTTGGTTCAATGAGTGTGAGCTTAAAGTGGTGTATTTTTTCTGCAAAAAGGAAACTTTCTTTTGTATCTTCACACTCATTGCAAGTGCATCAAGAGTGTATGCAATTAATTTTTAGATCTTGATGTCTTTTCATATTGGTGTAAGAAAAAAATGATAGACAAAATATTTTGATTTGGAATACATCCTCAAAGTGAATAAATAGGGGTGTGGGAATTATTGAAAGTATGGAAAAGTTCATAGCCAATGGAAAATGATTCTATGAGGAGCACATTGTGTATTAAAAGCATTTGACATTCCCTCAATATATTGAAAAAATTGTTATGTTAAATTATTTGACAAGACAATTAGGAAACATGAACCAAAACATGTTTAACCATTGTTCATTTTACAAAGTTTAAATGATAAACTAAGTACATATTGAAAATGTGTAATAAATTTATTGAACAATGTCTCCAATATATCATTGTGGTATTCAAATAACTTTGAAAAGAATCCAATGATATTAAAATACCAAAAATATTTTTTTGAATTTTGTAACTAATGTTTTTAACATTATTTAAATAATGTAACCACAGTTTAAAAGGATTGATGGTTAGTCATACTTGCCATGTGAGCCTATTGATCCTTTATGAGGACTACATACATGGGTGAATGTGGATCCTTCCATTGTGCCCAAATCAAAACCAAATTATTATGTTTGATTTTTTTTCATATTACAATATTATTTTTATTAACAAAAAGGAAAGGAAACATTGTATGCCAACCCATATCTAATATTTTTCTTTTGACCTTCCCATATGTCATAAATAGCACATGAACTCAAATTCAAAACCCCCATTACCATCACAATTGTTTATCACAAGCAATTATGACATCATTTTACAAATGTAACTTCCTAGAATTCCTCCTTTATGTTTTTTAGACAATAAAATTTTTGACATGTCAAAGCTCGACTTTTTAAAAAAAGGTAACCTATGGAGATAATAACATGGTCTTGCACTATGACATTAAATTTTCAAACACCTTTATTTCTTTATTTACCTTTAATTTTTTTACTTGTAACTATTAATCTTTATGCCAAGTTTAAAATAACTTATATACAAATCCAAATACTATAAAAAGTCAAGATGTCATAATTAAAATTTAAGGTCAATAGTTGTTAAACTTGTATTTAGACCAATAAATGATGTTCAATTAGTTTGCTTTCAATTGTCGATTGAATTTTCATGATATTATTATTATTATTATTTTAAAATGTCCATTACCATATTCCCTTCACATGTTTACCTCAACCTCTTGTTCTTCCTCCATAACAAAATTATATGTAAAAACATAAATAACATGTTGATGTAAGATATAATTGTGTCACCATTGCAATCAAAGAGGTCACAATTACAACATACTTCTTCTTTCCTTCATTTGATTTTTTTGGAAAAACAAGATCAATATTGTCACTCTTCTACTTTGAAATCATAGATGTTTCCTTTTCATGGGCACAATATGTTAATAGAATACAAATAACATGAAATCTAAAAATTAAATAGTAACCCAAATAATAAAATGTGTATAACTTGCACTTTCAATAGTGGCACTAGACCAATATGTGTTTCACTAGATTTTGAATGAAATTGAACAAAATTTACCATGACAAAAGTGGTCAACTCCTTATTAATAAAAGACAAGTTACTAGGGATAGATGAATTTACTAATAGTTAATCAAATTCATTAATAGTTAATTGAATTTACTAATAGTTACTTGAATTCACCAATAATTAATCAATTTCACTAATAGTTAAATCATTAATATAAAATCAATAATATTCAATTGACTAATGGTTAATTAGGAACCTAGGTTGAGCATTTAGGAACTATCATTAAACTATTTAACTTAAGCTAGGAACCTAACCCACCTAAACATTTAACCCACCAACCTAAGGAGCAAGTGTGAAAGTTTGAACCCTTCACCTCTTTTCACCTTCATATTTTAAAAACAAGTCCTTGACCATTGAACCACTTTTAAATGAATGATATTTTTTTCATCACACACACACACATATACATACCTTAAATTATTTGAAGTTATTCTACCATAGACTATTTTTGTTTATCTAAGCTATTATATGGTAGGTTATTATTGGTTATTTTAGGCCATTTTATCATAAACTATTATTGGTTATTCTATGATAAGTTATTATTGTTTATTACAAAATATTCTATGGTAAGCTATTATTGGCTATTCTAAGCCATTTTACCATGGCTATTATTGGCTATTTTATTGTAGGCTATTGTTAGATATTTTAGGCCATTTTACCATAGGCCATTTAGGCCATTATATCGTAGGTTATTGCTAGTTATTCTAGGTCATCTTACCATTGGCTATTATTAATTATTTTTATCATAGGCTATTATTGCTTATTTTACATTATTTTACCATTGGCTATTATTGGCTATTATATCATAAGTTATTGTTGGTTATTATAAACTCTTATTGGTTATTTAATCATACTTTATCATTGTTCTAGGTTATTTTACCATAAATTATTATTAATTATTTTATTATAGGTTACTTTTGGTTATTTTACCATAAGTTATTTTTTATTATTTTAGTTTATTTTAATGCGGGCTATTTTATAATAGGTTATTTTACCATAAGTTAATCTTACCTATCGTAGGCTATTATTGATTATTTTACCATAGGTCGTTTTTGGTTATTTTATTGAAGGTTATTCTTGGATTTTTTTGTTATTATAAGTTATTCAACTTTAAGTTTTTTTTGGCTATTTAAAATCATTTCATTGTAGGCAATTCACAAGCTATTATATATACATAGGCTATTTTAAATTATTATACTTTAAGTTATTCCACCCTAAGTTGTAGTAAATTTTTTATATGTTATTTTATTTTAGGTTATTTTACATGGTTATGTCTTATGTTATTTTAAATTAGTATATTTTAGGATGAAATAACCCATAATAACATAGAATAAAATGTCCTTGAATAACCTAAGGTATAGCCTAAGGCTTATTAAACAGTTTAGTCTAAAATAACATAAAGTTAAAAACTTTTAATAAGTTAGGAGGGTATACCTATGATACTTTAAGATATAATCATAGATATAATAGTTTAGGGTATAACTTGGAATAACCTAGGGTAGCCTAAAATAACATAATTTATAACCTAAAATAGTTTAAGTTATTCAATTAAAACAATAACTTATAAAAACTTATTTACTAAAGTGAATTATTTCAATTGGTAGTGAATTATGTTAACTAGTATTGAAAGTACATGATGTTTACATAGTGATCCTATAATGAAATAACTTTAACCAAGGTAAAATCACTAAGGTGTGATGAATTTATTTCACTTTTCAAGGTTTCATAGTGATTTAGGCTAATGAACTACACCCTTTTTTTGTACTAATGTGGTCATTGGCATGGAAGGAGGTAGGTATGTAAAGGAAATTTGTACATAAATATTTGGCCCTCAAATAAATACACATTAATTTTGGGATTATGTAAATTACAATGATTCATGTATCAATGGTATCTAAGACGATTAGGGATCTTATGAAAACATTTGTGAAGCTAAGTGTTTGAACTTTTTTGAACCTTATAATGTAGTGATGAACATGTCTACCATTTGTGAATTATTTTGTTTAACAACCTTGAAAGCTTAGGTTGGTAGTTAGTCAATGACAAACAATCCCTATATTGCATTTTTCTTTGACCTAATATGTAGTTTATATACAATGCAACATTTTGTGGCAAACTATGGAGTATTGTCAAAAATGAATTGAGTTATTTATTATGTTACATTTGTATTTCCCATTGTCTTGCAAATAGGTTTGTAACAAAATATGTTAATTTTTATTAAGACGAGTTTGAGTTATAAAACTAGTGTTTCAAAGACATGGAGATTGAAATGATTTTGATGGAATATTGAAAGATTAATATCACGTGGTTACAAAAAGAAAAATGGAAAGAAAATATTGTGGACCAAATTGGCCATTATTATTTTTGAAAATTTTCAATTGTGTGATGTAGGTGACATGGCGATTAACCATAAGTTGATTTAGCCACATTTTCTATTAAAAATGTATGAAAAGGATTTTTTTATTTTTAAGGTTGTATATTTTTGGCTACCCAAAAACCATGTATATAAATCTTATATATAAATATATAGGACATCCCCCCCCCCCCCAA
>Ga0209611_10005672_pt1 | contig 20780 bp, 19 predicted proteins | sample S1TSphgellanicum_3_FD_187693 | JGI IMG/M metagenome (GOLD analysis project Ga0209611, IMG submission 187693) | Host-associated microbial communities from peat moss isolated from Minnesota, USA - S1T2_Fc - Sphagnum magellanicum MG (SPAdes) (version 2) | ecosystem: Host-associated > Plants > Peat...
CAATTGGCACTTTTATTTTAGCATAAAATTGTTGTTTTGTAAAATATTTTTGCTTATATTCACAATCTTATAAAGGTTAATATGGAATGTTAGGCAAGCGCATCCTTGGGTGGTACCATTAAGAATGTCACACCTTGATTTTCCTAGATCTATGGAACTTTTCATAAATAATAGAAAACACATAAATAAACATTTTCATGAAAAAAATTTAATAAATACATTTATTAAATTCCATATATTTTGAAATATCAATAATTTTAAGAATATTTTATATTTTGATGTTCTTAATCATTGCATCTAGAAAAAGTTTCAAAAACGAAACATTGATTTTTTTCCTTGAATTTTTGGTCAACAACACAAATTTCAAACATGATTTCAAAATTTTGTTGTGAATTTTTCTCCTAAGGTAATTTTCAAGTCATTACACTTTTAGTTTCTTATTAAGTAGTTAATTGATTTAAAATAATTTAGTTATGAATTTTCAAAGTTGAAACTATTGATTTTTTTTTAAACCATTTTAATTAAGAATGCAAATTTTTTAAAGTTCCAATTTTTTATTCCCAAATAAACTTCAAGCATATGCAATGGATAAACATGAAAAAATAATAATTTATAATTTTGAAAACATTTTTTAAAAAAAGCCCAGAAAAACAATTTGGCTATTTTTGGTGCCTTAACCATTCTTGACGGTGATTGCTAATGGTACCACCCAAGGATAGGTTTGCCTTGTGACTATACATATTTAAATCACAATTCATTAATGTCACCAAAAAAAATCATTAAAGGCATGATTGTAAAATGGGTTTACTATACTTTATTCAACATTGGAGCCTTCAATGTCTTTGGTGGAAAAATAATTATACCTAGTCTCAAGTTGTAAAAATTCGAAAATATCACATAGACATTTGCTTTCCGAAGACAAGGAGATTCAAAAGAAATAATTGTCTATATAAACATTAGATCCATTATCAAAACTACAAAAGTTCAAAACTTACAAAAATTGAAAGAAAGGGTAGATGTTGTAATAGCAAAAGATGAAAATGGTGCAAACTTTGAGTTAAAACCTTCAAAAGGTGAGGATGGTTTAAACCTTGTTTTAGAAGCTTTAAAAAACATGGATCGTGTAAACCCTGATCCAAAAAATTCAACATCAAAAAGTTGGTTCAGTTGGGTAAATATGATTCACATAATCTTTGAAAAAAATCTTCATTGATAGAATATTTAGAACTCTTCTTGGAACCAAGTTCATTATTATGAAATGTTGAAAAATAAAAGCAAAAAAGGAAAGAAAAAAAATTACATTCAAAAGAAATAGTATAGAAGACTCAAAAAAGCCATGTTGTCCATCTACACACAAATTGAAGGAAAATACAAGGTTGCAAAGGAACAAAATTGCAAAATAAAATAAAAAACACTACCAACTCCTACACACAAAAAATAAAAATAAAAATGACATCAAATGAAATAACACAAGAAGCTTCCACGATAATAAGGAAAGAAAATAATAATAAGGAATATGAAAGAAGTTGATGCACTTTAGTTTTGACAATTTTGTATGCAAAAAAGTTAAATGACACTGCATCTAGTAGGGAAAAAAAATTATGAAATCTGTGGAATTATAACGATCTTTTTATGAATGTGTTGCCAATTATGTTTTCAAAAACTTGTTTTCTTCCACTCAAAAGCTTTTTTTAATGGAAGGGACACAAGATATGTGCATTTGAACAAAATGCAATAAAGATAAAGAGTGTTACACAAAATTCAAACAGGTGAAGAAGAATAAGATTGATCATCATGATCTTCTAATGTATAGATAAGAAAAAAGAAAACACATGTGTCAATAGTAAGAAAAACTTGCACAACCTATGGGAAAAAAAGATAAAAAAATAAAAATAAACAAGAAAAAAGCCAACACATTGCAACTGTGATGAATAAAAATACTATGCAACAAAATGATGACACATTTTGCACCAACAAAATTCAACAAAGAGGAAGAGTTTTGAGGACACAAGCACTTCAACAAATGCAATAGAAAGGAAAATTTGGCCAAGGAAGAAAAACTTTGCACAATAATTAAAAAACAAAAAATAAAAGACAAGTAAAGAAGAATAACACAAAAATGTAACAACTAAAATGATAAACAAAAAAAATAAATGTCAAGATGCAATAGATGAAGATCAATGTCAACATAAAGACAAGCAAAGAACTAGAAGAATAAGAAACAAATGAAAGCATAAACAAGAAACAAGTAGAGAAACAACACAAGGGATAACATCTTGACTTCTCATACACTTCCTATTGCAACTTTTGTTTTATTAGTTCCATTTTATGGCAAAACCAATAATGAAAGAGAAAATTAGCTAGAAACATAAACTAGACTATTTATTTATGTTAATGAAAGGTTTAAACCAATGTTGTGAAGGTATCCAATTTCCAATGTTAAAATCAAGGGTCCAAGGTGAATTTTTTGTGACCCAAACCCATGCTCAAATCCTTTTGTTCGAACCAACACACAAACCAAACATTGGAAATAATTTTTTATTAAATTTGGACCCAAAACTAGAACCATGAAAACACATTCTTGAAAAAACAAGGGCATATTTTTCAGATAAGGAAATTTATTTATTTTAGAAAAGTTGACAAGTAAGTTCAACCTCAAAATTGAAAATTGATTTATTTTAGTTGTTGAAGTCCATATTTATATAAACAATTTCAATTTGTTGTTTTGGTTTTCGTGTTATTCCTCTTGGTTTTCTCACTCTTGGTCCTTTGTTTGTTAACATCTTTCCTAGATTTATTGTTCTTATTATTTTGCTTGTCAACACCTCTCCTGGTTCTCAAATTTTTCCTGCTTTTTTTTTAGTGTAGTCCTTGGTTTTATTGTTTTTCTCATTGGCACCTTTTTTGGTTTCATTATTTTGTTCCTTTACTGGTTGGTGTCTTTCTTAGGATGTTGGCAAGTTACGATTTTCACAAAAAATTGTTACAATTTGATAATCTTTAGTACCTATCCAAGTTTTGTGCATCATGGTGAAAATTTGAAAATGGTCAAATTTTGGCAACAAAAAATAAAATAAAATTCAAAAGTAAAAACAAGGGGGTTTCAACCCCAAACTTCCAAGAAGAGGGTTCTAAACACTGAAGTGGTTTAAACAAACTAGACTTCGCCATAACATTGAATTTCATGTTTATTATTGGATATAACAATTACAACCTGGAATTTTCAAAATGAAAAAACCAAATGCCAAAGTTGAGATTTAAAATTTAGTCAATTATTTGGAAGTCTATTGCTGAAATGGTAAAGGTTTTACAATATTCAATATTGAATAGAGTGTTCATTTTCCCCTACTGCTGCATATCATCCATTTCTATACTTCCTTACCTTTGAACTTTGAACCCTCAACATGGGTTGAATATGATTTGCAAGTTGGGAAATGCACCTCTAGAGGCGTACTTGCAAGTACTGCTTTGATGGGTTGGAATCTTTTGACCTTGTGCACAACTTTACAACAACACATTCAATTTACCTCCAAGTCTACTCACCCATCTTTTCTGATTCACAAATTTAGGTGACCTTGCCACAAAATAATGCAATCCTTACGGTAACCCCTCACATTATTCAACCCAAGGGGTTTTTATATGCAACTTGAACAAAAGGTGACTTGACATACTTTCAACTTTGCTGTGACCCCACATACCTTCAATTCATTTTCTCTCCATACATAACAACATAACACGGCTTCTCTTTTTCATTCTTGACCCCCATTGCTCGTCTTCCAATACCTATGTATAGATAGGCCGTTTACATGGTCCGTCAATTTATGCATGGTAACCTATCACATGCATGAGATGATCAAATATGCCAAGCCATGTTCTGGGCATGGATGAGATCAAATCTTGATCCTTTGCTTTTGGAAGATGAGGAGATTCAAAAGAAATAGTCGTTTATATAAACATTAGATCCATTATCAAAACCACAAAAGTTCAAAACTTACAAAATATAAAAAAGGGTAAATGTTTTAATAGCAAAAGATGAAGATGATGTAAACCTTGATTTAAAACCTTCAAAAGGTGAGGATGGTTTAAGCCTTGGTTTATAAGCTTTAAAAAGCGTGGATGGTGTAAACCCTGATCCCAAAATTTCAACATCAAAAAGTTGGTTAAGTTGGGTAAATATAATTCACATGATCCGTGAAAAAAAACTTCATTGATAGAATACTTAGAGCTTTTCTTGCAATCAAGTTCATTATTATGAAATGTTGAAAAATAGAAGCAAAAAAGGAAAGAAAAAGACTACATTCAAAAGAAATAATGTGGAAGCCTCAAAAAAGCATGTTGTCCATCTACACACAAATTGAAGGAAAATACAAGCTTGCAAATGAACAAAATTGCAAAATAAAATAAGAAAACATCACCAACTCCTACACACACAAAATAAAAATAAAAATGACATCAAAGAAAACAACATAAGAAACTTAAACAATAATAAAGAAAGAATAAATAATAAGGAATATCAAAAGAAGTTGATGCACTTTAATTTTGATGATTTAGTATGCAAAATAGCCAAATGACAATGCATCTAGTAAAAAAAAAACAACTATGAAATTTTTGGAATTAGAATGATCCTTTTATGAATGTGTCACCAATTATGTTTTCAAAAACTTGTTTTCTTCCATTCAAAAGCTTCTTTTAATGGAAAGGACACAAATATGTGCATTTGAAAAAAATGCAATAAAAATAAAGAGTGTTGCACAAAATTCATGCATCAACGAAATACAATGCAAAAAAATAATCAGCTAAACACCAAAATAGGTGAAGTAGAATAAGATTGATCGTCATGATCTTCTGATGTAAAAATAAGAAGAAAGAAAGCACATGTGTCAATAGTAAAAAAAACTTGCACAACAACGGGAAAAAAAGATAAAAGAATAAAAATAAACAAGAAAGAAGTCGACACATCACAACTATGATGAATAAAAAATACAATGCAACAAAATGATGACACGTTTTGCACCAACAAAATTCAACAAAGAGGAAAAGTTTTGAGGACACAAGCACTTCAACAAATGTAATATAAAAGAAAATTTGGCCAAGGAAGAAAAAAATTGCACAACAATCAAAAAATAAAAGACAAGTAAAAAACAATAACACAAAAATGTAACAACTAAAATGATAAACAAAGAAGAAAAATGTTAATATGCAATAGATGAAGATTAATGTCAACATAAAAACAAGAAAAGAAATAGAAGAATAAAAAACAAATGAAAACATAAACAAGAAACAAGTACAGAAAGAGCACAGGGGATAACATCTTGACTCCTCATACACTTCCTTTTGCAATTTTTGTTTTATTAGTTCCACTTTATGGCAAAACAAATTATGAAAAAAAAAAAATAGCTGCAAAGAAAAACTTTATGCTAATGAAAGGTTTAAACCAATGTTGTGAGGGTATCAGGTTTCCAATGTTAAATCGAAAGTTCAAGGTGAAGTTTTTGTGACCAACCCAAGCTCATGTCCTTTTGTTGGAACCAACACAAAAAACCGAACATTGGAAATAATTTTTTATTAAATTTGGACCTGAAATTAGAACCATGAAAAAACATTCTTGAAAAAACAAGGGCAAATTTTTCAAGTTAGCAAATTTGATTTTTTTGGAAAAGTTGACAAGTGAGTTCAACCTCAAAGTTGAATATTGATTTATTTTAGTTGTTGAAGTCCATATTTATATAAACAATCTCAATTTGTTTTTTTTGGTTTTCTTGGTATTCTTCTTGGTTTTCTCACTCTTCCTCCTTTGTTTGTTAACATCCTTCGTGGTTTTATTGTTCTTATTATTTTGCTTGTCAACACTTCTCCTGGTTCTGAATTTTTGCTTGTTTTTCTTTAGTGTAGTCCTTGGTTTTATTGCTTTTATTCTTTTGCTCATTGACACCTTTTCTGGTTTCATTATTCTTGTTCCTTTGCTCGTTGGTGTCTTCCCTAGGGTGTTGGCAAGCTATGTCTACACAAAAAATTGTCATAATTTGATAGTTTTTAATATTTATCCAAGTTTCATGCATCATGGTGAAAATTTTAAAAATGACCAAATTTTGGCAAGAAAATTTGTTTTTTTTCAAAAGTTAGAAAAAGGGGTTTGAACACCAAACTTCCAAGAACAAGGTTCTAAGCATTGAAATGGTTTAAACAAACTAGACTTTGCCACAACGTTGAATAACATATGTTTATTATTGGATATAACCATTACAACTTGGAATTTTCAGAATTAAAAAACCAAGTCCCGAAGTTAAAATTTAAAATTTAGTCAATTATTCGGCAGTCTATTGCCGAAATGGTAAAGGTCCTACAATATTGAATATTGAATACAGTGTTCATTTTTCCCTACAGCTCGATATCATCCATTTCTATACTTTCTTACCTTTGAACTTTGAACCCTCAACATGGGTTGAATATGATTTGGAGGTTGGGAAATGCACCTCTAGAGGCGTATAGCTGCAGGTACGACTTTGATGGGTTGGAATTTTTTCACTGTGTGCATGACTTTACAACAACACATTCACTTTACCTCCAAGTCTACTCACCCATCTTTTCCACTCCACAAATTCAGGGGACCTTGCCACAAAATAATGCAATCTTTACGGTAACCCGTCACATTATTCAACCCAAGGGGTTTTTATATGCAACTTGTACAAAAGGTGACCCGACATACCTTCAATTCATTTTCTCTCCATACACGACAACATAACACAGCTTTTCTTTCTCATTCTTGACCCCCATTGCTCCTCTTCCAATACCTATGTATAGATAGGCCGTTTACATGGTTCATACGTCAATTCATGCATCGTAACCTATCACATGCATGATATGATCAAATATGCCAGGCCATGTTCTGGGCATGGATGAGATCAAATCTTGATCCTTATGTCATGATAGGTTTACGATGTTGTCTTTCTATAACAAAAATGTTATGGAGAAAGGATGTTTGACATTGTTGGTAAGGAGTTCAACATTTATTAGTGGCGAACTTTGCAAGAGGATGGAAGACCATGATATCGGGCACCACCTACAGCAATGGTATTGTGTGAAAGGATGGGTGGGTTTAAAACTCTGAAAGGAAGAGATGTGGAAGAACAGGAAAATTTCAGCTTTGATGTTAATTTTGTTGCCTTTCTTTCCCACATCAAGGTCATTGTCGGCATCCATGTATGCATTTGTCAACATACAAATTTATATTGGTTTTGAAATTAGGGTCTAGATTCATGGCATATAATGTATTTAACCCACATGGGCTTGTTTTCTTGTTCCCTATAAAGTTGGCATCACATGAGATGCTGTGGTCAGGGGATGCCAAATTCCTCTGTGGGGTATGTCTATCTTAAACCCATGAAAATTTCAGGAATAATGAAGAAGCATGTAAGTGGGTGTATAGTGTGGTTCATATTATTGTGGTGCGCTAAACGCCTCCTAACGAGCTCTGCCTGACACTGGTTTCGCTTGTCTTTTTGCACACCTTTTTCGGCCTTGCACAGTTCTGCAAGAAACCATGCAACCCGGTTTCAATGTTCTTCAGTTTTTCAAAATAGACTGAATAAGAAATTCTGTTTTTATTCTGTGCCAATGTTTTGCATTGCAGGAGCAGAAGTCGAACCCACGATCTCCCGTGCAAGAAAAGAAAACCAAAAATAAATCCCCCCACCCCACACCACACCCAAAATGAAAAAACAGGGCCTATCATGGGTGCATGCTGAGCCTTCCCATTGGCTGCATGAAAATCTATTCCCAAAACTGTTTGTCACTATTTTTGGCCTGGCCTAATGGCAGGGGCAGAGATTGAACAAGGAAGAAAAACAAAAAATAACTCCCATTAGCCCCCCAGAAATTAAAAAAACCTGGGCCCATGAACTAATTAATATGAAAAAGGTACCAAAAATTCCTGATGGCCCAATGAATGTGGGTCGTTCAGAGCTCAAAGCTTTTTTTTTTTCCTGAACGAGCCATATTCATTGGCCCATCAGCAATTTGTTTTGGAACCTTGAGCACCCCCCCCAATGGAAGCACCTTTTTGGACCCCCCCCTTGCAAAATAGAAACAAATATGCACCCCTGGATTATATGTTATATACAAAGGAGTTGAACTTTGGGCAAACCAAATGGGATAAAACCTTGGTGCTATTGGGAGCATCTTGGGGAATGCATCCTGGAACTTGGGAACCTTTTGGGAACATCTTGGGAACAAGGGGAAGAAACCAAAAATTCCCACCCTCCCACCCTACCCCCAAAAGAAAAAAAAATAGGGCCCATTGTTACTGCATGCTGAGCCTTCCCATTGGATGCATGAATTTTCTCTTTCCAAAACTGTTTGTCACCATTTTCAGCCTAGGCGAATACCCCCATTATAAACTAGGGGTACTTATTAATCTCAAGAACCATTTAGACCATTTTTCCCAAAGATTTTTTGAAGTGAAATTTTGCTTTATTTGAAGGGCACACCATGTGTTGCCAATTGGTTGCCTACATCCAATGGTGAAGAAAGAGGTTGTTTCACAAAGAAACACCTTAGTGAAGGCAAACCATCAGTGTACAATATTAATGACAATGATGGGTTTTGCCATTGCAGTGATGGAAGTCGAGTAGTGTTCATTGAAAGCCATGCTCGTGGTGGTTGATATCACACAAACCATGACCCTTCTTGACATGGTGCCATTCAGTCATGTCAAAACACACTTTAGTAAACTCCTCTTCAATCACGCCAATTTTAGTCACATTCTTTTTTGTGTCACACATTTCTTAGTATCCATTTTTTTCCGTAAGAAACACCATTTGTTAGAATCACTATCACGTTCGTTAAGAGCACAAAATATTTGTAAAGCTATTTTTATAAATATGATTATAATGGGGAATATCTAGAGCAAATATTAGGATTTTGTAAATTGTAGTTCCCTTTGGCAATGTTAGTGTCGCTTTGTGTTTATGTTGTGCAAAATAATAACAATGAACCCAGCTAAAAAGAAAAGAAAAAGCAACAACCTTTTAGTGTAAACAAATAAAAGATATGCAAACTTGCCTAGGAAGTAGAAAATCTTAATTTAAAATATATAGTTGACAAGATCGACAAGCTAATAGTTAAAGAACTCAAATTCAATGTAAATCATCACATTAAAACATGCAAAAATGGAAACATTTTTCAAGTCTAATTATGCATAGTAAAACTTAAGATAACCCATGTAGAATATTTGAACAATTGGCACCTTTATTTTAGCATGAAATTGTTGTTTTATAAAATATTTTTGCCCATATTCACGATCATGTAAAGGTTTATATGAAATGTCATGCAAGCCCATCCTTGGGTGGTACCATTAGGAATGTCACACCTTGATTTTCCTACATCTATGAAACTTTCAAAAATCATAAAAAAAACATAAATAAACATTTTCATAAGTTTTTTTCATGAATAGATTTATTAAATTCCATAGATTTTGAAATATCAATAATATTTTATATTTTGATGTTCTTAATCATTGCATCTAGAAAAAATTTCAAAAACATAGTGTTGATTTTTTTCCTCGAATTTTTGGTCAAGAACACAAATTTGAAACATGATTTGAAAAACTTGTGAATTTTTTTTCCTAAGGTAATTTTTAATTCATTACACTTTTATTTTCTTATTAGGAAACTAATTGATTAAATATAATTTAGTTATGAATTTTCAAAATTGAGGCTATCAATTTTTTGAAGAGCCATTTAAATTAGGAATATAAAAGTTTAAATTTTTAAATTTTCTTATTCCCAAATAAACTTCAAGCCATATGCAATGGATAAACATGAAAAAATAATAATTTATAATTATGAATTTTTTTTTAAAAAAGGGCACATGAAAATGATTTGGCTATTTTGGTGCCTTAACCATTTTTGAAGGTGGTTGTTACTGGTACCACCCAAGGATGGGTTCACCTTGTGATTATACACATTTAAATCATAATTCATTAATGTCACCAAAAAAAATCATTAAAGGCATCATTCTAAAGTGGGTTTACTATACCTTTATTCAATGTTAGAGCCTTCAATGTCTCTGGTGAAAAAATAATTTCACTTAATCTCAAGTTGTAAGAATTCAAAAATACCACATAGACATTTGCTTTCGGAAGATGAGGAGATTCAAAAGAAATAGTTGTCTATGTAAACATTAGATCCATTATCAAAACCACAAAATTTCAAAACTTACAAAATTTGAAAAAGGGGTACATGTTGTAATAGCAAAAGATGAAGATGGTGCAAACCTTGATTTAAAACCTTCAAAAGGTGAGGATGGTGTAAACCTTGATCCAAAAACTTCAACATCAAAAAGTTGGTTAAGTTGGGTAGATATAATTCACATAATCCTTGAATAAAAACTTCATTGATAGAATATTTAGAATTCTTCTTGGAATCAAGTTCATTATCATGAAATATTCAAAGATAAAAACAAAAAAGAAAAAAAAAGAGACTATATTCAAAAGAAATAATATGGAAGATTCAAAAAAGTCATGTTGTGCATCTACACACAAATTGAAGGAAAATATGAGGTTCCAAATGAACAAAATTGCAAAATAAAATAAAAAACACTACCAACTCCTACACACAAAAAATAAAAATAAAAATAAAAATGACATCAAATAAAACAACACAAGAAACTTGCACAATAATAAGGAAAGAAAAAATAATAAGGAATATGAAAGAAGTTGATGCACCTTAGTTTTGACAATTTGGTATGCAAAATAGCCAAATGACAATGCATCTAGTAAAGAAAAAACAATTGCGAAATCGGTGGAATTAGAATGATTGTTTTATGAATGTGTCGCCAATTATGTTTTTAAAAACCTATTTTATTCCATTCAAAAGCTTTTTTTAATGGAAGGGACACAAGATATGTGCATTTGAACAAAATGCAATAAAGATAAATAGTATTGCATGAAATGCATGCATCAACAAAATACAACTCAAAAAAATAATTGGCTAAACACCAAAATAGGTGAAGAAGAATAAAATTGATCATCATGATCTTCCAATGTAGACATAAGAGAAAAGAAAGCACATGTGTCAATAGTAAAAGACACTTGCACAACAATGGGAAAAAAGGGATAAAAGAATAAAAATAAACAAGAAAGAAGCCAACACATTACAACTATGATGAATAAAAATACAATGCAACAAAATGATGACACATTTTGCACCAACAAAATTCAACAAAGAGGAAGAGTTTTGAGCACACAAGCACTTCCAAAAATGCAATAAAAAAGAAAATTTGGCCAAGGAAGAGAAAATCTACACAACAATCAAAAAACTAAAACTAAAAGACAAGTAAAGAAGAATAACACAAAAATGTAGCAACTAAAATGATAAACAAAGAAGAAAAATGTCAAGATGCAATAGATGAAGATTAATGTCAACATAAAGAGAAGCAAAGAAATAAAAGAATAAGAAACAAGGGAAAACATAAACAAGAAACAAGTAGAGAAAGAGATAACATCTTGATTCCTCATACACTTCCTTTTGCAACTTTTGTTTTATTCGTTCCATTTTATGGCAAAACAAATGATGAAAGAGAAAAATAGCTTGAGAGAAAAACTAGACTATTTATTTATGCTAATGAAAGGTTTAAACCAATGTTGTGTGGGTGTCCAATTTCCAATGTTAAAACTAAAGGTTCAAGGTGAAGTTTTTGTGACCCAAACCCAAGCTCACATCCTTTTGTTGGAACAAAAACAAAAACCAAACATTGGATATAATATTTTATTAAATTTGGACCCAAAACCAAAACCATGAAAAAACATTCTTGAAAAAACAAGGGCAGGTTTTGCAAGTAAGCAATTTTATTTTTTTTGGAAAAGTTGACAAATAAGCTCAACCTCAAAGTTGAATATTGAATTCTTTTAGTTGTTAAAGTCCATATTTATATAAATGATTTCAATTTTATTTTTTTGGTTTTCTTGGTATTCCTCTTAGTTTTTTCACTCTTGTTCCTTTGTTCATTAACATCTTTCGTGGTTTTATTATTATTACTATTTTTGCTTGTTTTTTTTTTAGCATAGTCCTTGATTTTATTGTTTTTATTCTTTTGCTCATTGGCACTTTTTCTAGTTCTATTATTCTTGTTCCTTTGTTTGTTGGTGTCTTTCTTAGGGTGTTGGCAAGCTACAGTCTACACAAAAAATTGTCATAGCTTGACAATTTTCAATACCTATCTAAGTTTCGTGCATCATGGCAAAAATTTGGAAAATAATTTTCATTAAAATTTTGTAAAAAATGATGAATCATATCCCAATCTAGCATTATGTTATGAAATCAATGCACATATGAATGATATAATAGTCCAACAAAATATTATTTTGATTTGGAGAGCCCTATCACATTTATGTAATTCCAACAAAAGGACTAAGAATTACTACATTTAATAATATTTTTTCCATGAAATTTTACACATACATAAACAAAACCATAAAATAATTTTTCCCATTAAAGTTTTCAATTTTTCTTAAGGTCATGGAATTTAGATTAGATGATTTTTAAATGTTCATTGGTACATTATGGTATGAAAATGTTGATGATTATGATTTTTTTAAGTTGGAAAATGTTCTTCCATTTTTAGATTTAGTTGGGTAAGTGGGTTTTTAATCATTTGACAAAAGTAAGATGAAGTTTTGAGTTTTGAAAAAAAATGGAAATTTGTTATCAAATAAAGGTTTTAAGGAAATCTTTATTAAATTATTGGTGCACATTTACAATAACGCACAATTATGTTTCAATATCATATTCATAATTTTTATGACTTTTTAAAAATTTTGAAACCCAAATCATTTATATGTGATCTTTAAAATTATTCAAAGTGAGTGAAATTTTATGTGTTGGTACTTTAATAATATATGTAGTTCCAAAGTTGTCACAAATTGTGTAGACCATAGCTTGCTAACACCCCCTAGTTTTTATGCTCTTGTTATTTTGTTCCTAGTTTTGATATTCTAATTCCTTTGCTCATCAGCATTTCTTTTGGTTATATTGCTTTTGCTCTTTTGCACATTAATGCCTTTCCTAGTTCTTTTGCCCTTGTTCTTTTGCTTATTGGCACATTTTTTGGTTTTATGGCTCTCTTTTTTTTGCTTGTTTACACCTTTCTTGGTTATACTACTCTTATTTTTTTTTTCATCAATGTCTCTCTTAATTTTCACACTCTTCTTCGTTTACTCATTGGTGTCTTTCCTAGTTGTTATGTTCTTGCTCCCAAATGTTCATCAATGCTTCATTTGGTTCCATTGTTCATCAATGAGTAACCTCTCCTAGTTTTGTTGTTCTTCGTTGCCTCTTTTGGTTCTATTGCTCTTTGACACCTTTCTTGGTTTTGTTACTTCTCAATGCCTCTCTTAGTTCTACTACTGTTTAGTGTCTCTCCTAGTTTTGTTATTATTCAATGTCTTTCCTAGTTCTGTTACTCAACACCTTTTTAAGTACTTCTTTGTTCATACTTGGCCTTTTCTTGGTTTTTCCTAGCTCTTCAAATTGGTACTACCCCCCTTCTTTTGTTTTGTGTAAATGTGGGAAAGTTGGAAACTTTTTCAAACTACAATTCCAATTGTTAAGTTTGTTTTGTTTTTTTCAAATTCCATTCATTTCAAGTTTGAAGGTGTTTCTTTGTTTGTAATTTTTTTTTCAATTGCTTTTGGGTTTGTTTTGTGCTTGGCCAACAAACACGCATCTATTCACAAAAAAATTGGTTCATTTTAATTTTTTTTCATTTTACACATTGTTGGATTATGAAGAAAGGGGAGAAAAGTGAGTAACTTTTTCACAATTATAAATGTTTATAAATGCCCTAATTTGATTTTTTAATTTTCATAGCATAGCTAAGATAACTAAAAATTGAACACATTTGTTTAGTCAAAAAGATACTTGTTTTCTTAATTTCTCCTCCATTTTAAAATTTGAAAACAACATATGCAAACATTAGTCTAATTCTATGAGTTGGACAATGTCCAGTTGTACTTTTCTTGGTTGCAAATGGAGTTCAATCAAAATGAGAATATAGTGTCCATTGAAAATGAAATGGTATTATTTTTGCAACAATAAGCTTTGACTTATGGATGTCCAAGGAGGGCACATGATATATTTGCATTTGTTATTGATTTTGTGGGACCTAATTGATAACATAAATGAATGATTATTGGTTTATTCAAGGAAACAAAGATAACTTGACAAGCCTTGGCCAACAAGCTAACAAAATTATTTGATCAATATGGGTTAAGAAAAATAATCATTGCATATGTCAAATATGAAAGGTCAAATTTGTATATTATGATAACTACCTTGAAATCTATTATGAGATGTGAACTTTTAGGTTTGGATGAAAGTTTTCAAGGTATTTGTTTTGACCATGTTTTTTTAAAACATGTTCATATGTTATTATTGATGAAAATGTTTTTAATATGTAGATTTGTTTCTAACAAGTCTGTTTATCCAATCAAATTTGTAAAAATGTATGGTTTGGCCTAAGAAAATAGAAAGGCAAATAAAAATGGAACAAGGCTTGTTTAGAGTCTAAATTTCATTGAAGAAAATTGAATACTCCAATGAAAGTGACTTTTTAATTATTTATTACAACCTATTTTTTCCCTTTTTCTTATTAAATCTTGCGATCTTAAAGTCAATTGTAAACCACCTTCTAATTTGGTGGAGTTAATTGAGAAGGATTGTGATTTTGAGAAGGAGTTAAAAGACTTTGAAAGTTCATTTCAACAAGATAAAATTGTGGACACATAAAATGTTGGAAGAATTTTTAATTTTTTTACAGGAATATTTTTTAGTTTAAAAAATAAAAATTATAATTCCAATGACAATGTTTCATTGGAACTAGTTTATGTAGGATGGGTATTTTGGTGATCATCACTACGACAATTACAAATTCATTTTGGATTATAATTCATCATAGATCAAATTCCATTTCGGATTATTTTATTTTATTTTTGGTTTGTTTGTATCAAGTTGTCTATCTTGCATCTTTTCCATGTTTTTGTTTGTTTGTAACTTGTTGTGAATTTTTTTAATGAATTGGACTTTTGCTAGTATTTTTCCTATCAAATCAAGACTAAAAAATATATTAATGGAACAAAATGACATATAGTGAAATTTACAAAATTTTATTTTTTGAAAAGACAAAACTGATTACAAAAAACTTATTATGTCCATGCAAAAAAAAATTAATCATTGTCACTAATAGTGTGAAACAACGTTGAGCCCAAATTTTGAAATAATATATGTGAAAAAATTGAAACTAATATGTGAAAACCACCTTTGAATAGAGGTAGGTTTGAAATGTGTGAGACATGGCACTTTGAAACCCAAGTGAAAACATTTCTCAAAAATTTTGAGAGCCTAGACCCATGCCTCTTGAAAAATAATTTGTAATTTTTAAAAAACAATCAAGACAATTTTGTAAACTCTTCTAAAGCCTAGATTTGATGAGTTTTTAAAAACCTAAAAACCACTATAGTTCATGGGTGTGCTCAAAACTTCTTTTTTTCTTTTCTGAAGGAGTTGTATTGATTGGCATATCATAATGGTTTTTGGAACAGTGGGCACTCCCCAATAGAAGCACCCCTTTGGAATCCCAATCAGAAACTAAAAACAAATCCCTTATGGCTCACCATTTCAGTTGATATACATGAGAGTTGAGCTTTGGGCAAACCCTGCAGAATAAGTCTGAGGAGCTATTGGGAACGTCTTGGGGGAACAACCTGGGAACTTGGGGAACCCTTTGGGAACCTGATGAAACTCATTGGGGACAAGGAAAAGAACAAAAAAAATCCCTTGGCCACCCAAAAAAAACTGGACCTATCATGAGTGCATGCTGAGCCTTCTCATTGGCTGCACGGAACTTTTATTTCCAAAACTATTTGTCACCATTTTCAGTCTGGGCTAAGGACTGTGGCACAAATTTTGGGACATAGTTAACACACAAATTTAGATTGGTTTAGCGACTAGAGTCTAGACTGCCAAGTTATTTTACCCAATGGGCTTCATTTATTGTTCCCTGTAACATTTGTCTCACATCAGATGGGGTATATAAGAGGCCAATAGCTGAGTCCAGCCTCACATTTTGGGAATGTTCGCCACCCATGGGGCTTTACCTCTAGTAAAGCACAAGGCAAAATTTATCATGAACCAAACTTACATAGATCAAGGGGCATAGGAGTGGAAGGGATATTATGCCTACTTCTCAGTGGTGGGAGGGAAATTATGCCTACTTATAGGTGTAAGAACCCTCCCACTATTGAGTAGTAGGCATAAGATCCCTCCCATTTTCTAGGAGGGAAATTGATGGACTTATATAAGGTGCCCTCCACATACACTACAGATTTGTTGGGCCATGTTGGCAAGAACTAAGCATTCACTCGGGTATACAACACCTTAAAGCCAGAGCTAGCTTTGAACCTTATCATGAGAAATAGGTCATCTTCAAGCACACCTATTAAATGTATTTTAAAAAATTTGTGCACCATACAAAAGCTTGGTGAACCAGGCCCTTAAATGCATCAATAGATTTCATTTTTTAAGGACTTGGGGACCATTGAATTTTTAGATCAAACACCTACCCAATCTGAATTTACAACAATTGCAACCATCTTTTTTCTTTTGTTCTCATTACTATCCAATTCAAATTTGGGTGAAAGCCCTTTTCAAGAGCCAGATTAACCACAATATGCTCCATTGTGGAGTGATTTGATGATGAAGTGAGATCAGGTATTTACACTCGGACACAGGAGAAGAAGGAGCTGCATGTCACACTGAATTGCAAGTGGAGTTTGCACTATTGCCCATATATTTTCATGGACAACTTTCAGCATATGGGAAACCGTTGCAGTTTGCATTCCTCTCAATGTTCAAATAGGCAAAAGGTGAAAAAGTTCAGGCTGCAGGCTGAAAAGCTAAAAGAGGTAAGATGAGAAAAGCTCCTGACAATACACTGTAGCTCCAAAAGCACCTCCCTCCCCACAACAACCAAAGTGGAGGCTCTAAACAACAACTCAACTTCCACAAATTTGCGGAACATGGTGAACTCAGTGGTCCTCAAGAGGATCCTCCAAGCCAATGTCTAATGTACGAACTTTGGAAAGAAAGGAACCTGTGGGAAGCTGAATGGCTTCACACTTAAAAGTACATGCTGAAGCACCATTCAATTGTGAATCTGCAACAATTTGAACTCTCTGTTTTGATCAAGCAAAAAAAACTCTAGCAAAGTGCTCACTATAATGTACTAACATATGATAGAGTTGCCAGGCACAGGTAGCAGAGTACCACTGGTTGATATATGGAACCGACAACTGACTTGAGAGTTCAAATGTTTGCAGAAAACCAAACCCACTAGGCATACATATCTGTTGGAAAATTGGAATGCAGATTCTACTCAAGCACACTTTAACAAGCAACTGTTACTCATTGTCCACATTACAACAGGCACCTTGAAGTAAAATTCAGTCAATGACTATATCTGGTTCATTGGCATGGTTTGCTTACCCCATTGTAACAGACATGATACCACTTAAAATTGAAATTTTTTGTGTGTTTGAGAAGCAGATCTTGTAATCAAGTATTCTTTCTGTCTGTATATCAGCATTATATAGGCACAACGTACCAATTCTGACCAGACAAATTTGCTAGTGCAAACCATGGGGTAGTTAATTTGCTCGCATTAAAAAAACAATGACAATTGAGGCAGGGACAAGAGAGAAGCACATTGGTAAAGACAAAGGGGAATAGGACTTTGAAGAGGAATGACTAACATAAGCAGAAAAGATTGGAATAACTTCTAGAAGGAAATTGAAGCATGCACAGGCCAGGTCCATTATTTCTTCAAACACCAAGGGGTAAAATCACAAGGAAAAACATCCCACGGGTTTGCTTTTTTCCTTTACATTTCACCTGTCTCACATATTGTGATGCTTTACACATCCTTGAAGGCTACTTGCTGGCATAAGATACAGGATTTGGTAATACACTTGTAATATGAAATATTGATCCAAGTTACTTCAGAGAAGCATCATTATATGCCTATGCAATCAGTCTGAAAATGAACAATGTTCATGCTTTGTTAAAGAACTGCAAATTCACTGAGCTTTTGCCCATTGAATACCACCCTTTTAGTCTTGCTCTTTGGGATTCATAATTCTATTACTCTGTAGAGGAGAGATATTTGAAGCTGGAAGAAACAATGTTTCTGGTATATGTGGCCCATGAGATGGCTGAGCCAATAGCTTTCCAAAGATTAATTTTCTATAGGACTTTTAACTGACCTCCAAGCATTACACCTAACTTTTCTAGCTTTAACAGCTATTTAAATGTCATGGTGACATCATTCGGTGTTTTCTTTTGCCTGCATACAGTGCCAATTGTAGGAGCATGCAAGGTGAGAAACCCATGGTTTCTTGTTCTCCAGATAGTACTCAACCTCACAACAGTAGTTGCATTCCAATTTTGCAAACAGAATACGTGTGTGCATACTAGATTGGACAACTTGCATGTTCTTAAACCTTAAAAAGAAAAGGGTCTAATAATTTGTTTCCAGACTTTGTAAATGGTCAAAAAGAACCTTTTGAAAAATGTGTACAAATCTCCATGTTGATGCCATTGCACGTCCTCACTCCAAACACACATAACAACAACCCCTACTCTACTATGTTTGCTACTTTGACAACAAAGAACCAAATGGCTTTCAGACTGCATAGCCTGGGTGAAGCCAAATTTTATGTGGACATTCATGGATTCATTGTCTCTTGCATGAAACCCAAATATCCACCTCCTCTTCTAGCAATGACCTCTCACAGGTCACTGCACCTCTAAATTTTCCTTCGGGAGTTAGAAATGTGCATGGTGCTTCCTTCCATTCATCATCATGTATCTGAACTGGATATGTGCCCTGCAACTGCATGAGGTGATGAAGAGTGACAACTGGTAATGTAGCCAATGAGCCCATTGCTGGGTGACAAGAAATATTACTGCATAGTGCTGAATTGGAATGCCTTTTTCTGCTGTAGGTTGCGAAGTAACCATCAATTATTTGGCAACCCAAAGAGCTGCAAGAGCATCCAATACCTTCGAAACACTACACACAGATAAATGAACTCTTGATGTAAAAAACTTATCTGCTAACCAACACTTTCCTGCTTGTCAAATATTGCATTGAACAAATGAGTAATGTCTTGGGTGCATGATGCTCATGATGACAACCATAAGAAAATAAAACTACATCAAAGGATGTGCAGGACTAGAGGGTCCTTCACACAGCTGGTGAAAAGTTTTTGCTTGCATCAAATTCTTATCTTGGCCACCTACTTGCAACATTTCAAGAGGGAAGACCGAAATTGAGGTTACCTCCAGTGTTGGCCGGATCCAGGTCTGAGTCCCTGACTGGATCCGTGTTTGGGTCTGGGTCTGGATCTGGATCTGGATCTTAAGATCCAGCCCAGTGGATCATCAAAGAGATGGAACCAGACCCGCAACTGGATCTGGCCTGGGTCAGATGGACTCCCAAAGATCCGGATCTGGCCTGGCAAATGAAGGGGATTAGATTTGGCCTTTGACCCAGAGGTGTTGGTCTTATCCTTGTTTTGCCAAATCCAAATCTAGTAGGGTCTAAGGCCAAAGAACTGAAACTGGGTTTACCAAGGTTCAAACCTCACTCAAGAGAAGGGGTTGAAGTACCCAACCACAAGCTATCACACTTGTTGTTGTGACAATGAATATGTATTTTTTTAATATTATTCTTAAATGTCTCCTGGCCTTTTCATATTCAACACACTGCAGCTTAGGCTCAGAAATAAAAAGAATTCAACCCCTCAACACCTTATATTGAAGGAGCCACTTTGATTGGGTGATCACTGATCACAAAGTGCATGTGTTCACCCAATCAAAGTGGCTCCTTCAAAAAAGAAACCTCAAGAGTACATTTAGAACTAGACCCAAACTCAAGCCAGATCCAGTGGGTCTTACCAAAATAAAATCTGTTAAATCCGGAAACCTGCAATACAAAAGTTTTGACGCTGACCTGGATCCGATGAGTTTTAACTTTTAAGCATATACCCTAAATTTGAATTCTAAAGGTCTTCCAATTGAATTTTTTTTAAATTCCCAAACCCATCGGTTCTTGTAAAAACCAAGATCCAGGCAACACTGGTTACCTCTTCTAAGAGTGAGAAGATGGAGGAGGAGATGGATTGGGGATTGCAATCACAAGCATTCCTACGCTGGAATAATTACACCAAATTAGATGAGGTTTGGTGTAACGTAATCCTACTTCCTAGGGTGAGTGCTACTAATAGACTTGTTGAAACCTTTTAATAAATTTAGAGTTGAATTGATTATAGTAACGAACATTGAGCTACGTACATAGTCAAACAGTAAATTGAGTCCATACATGCTTGGAAAGGTGATCCAGACATTCCAACGATTGGCACATTGAATTTAAACTAACAATTACATATAGTAAAGGACGTTGTGAAGCATCATTTCATCCATATGTTTTGTCATTCATCCGTCCATCCATCTGGTCATCCATTCATTTCGTCATGGTCTGTTTATTTCGACAAGGCAAAAAGAGAGTGGAATACACACGCGGCGTGACAAAGAAGAATATATATTAGTGTTGTAAATTAATTTTTTTTTAATTTTTAATTTTGGTGTTTTTGGACTTCGGTACACTCATCCTGTCTCTTTCTCAACAACTGAAAGAGTTGGGTTGGGTTGGGTTTTTTTTTTTTTTTT
>Ga0209611_10005674_pt1 | contig 20778 bp, 20 predicted proteins | sample S1TSphgellanicum_3_FD_187693 | JGI IMG/M metagenome (GOLD analysis project Ga0209611, IMG submission 187693) | Host-associated microbial communities from peat moss isolated from Minnesota, USA - S1T2_Fc - Sphagnum magellanicum MG (SPAdes) (version 2) | ecosystem: Host-associated > Plants > Peat...
AGGCACCAAGCATTGGAAACTGGGACAGAGCGAGCTTGTGATTGATTTCTTTTCTTTTCAGACAAGGCTTACAGTATTAGTGTACTCATTAAATTACAAAGCGTGTTGAATAGGCTTGTGTGTAGGTTTGAAGAAAAAATGTAATGGCCAATAACATTGCTCAATTTGGTGCTACGAAATTTTTTCCTTAGTTATCTGGAGTGAACTAACATTTCACTCCAGTTAAATGTGTAATAACGTTTGGTGGATTTGTGAGAATTTTAGAGGATCAATGGAAATGATTGAAAGGATCATTTTTTTTTAGTGTTAAACACAGTAAGGTTGTGTGTAAGCCTGAAAATTATTTGTTTCAGAGCAATGACCATATTGCTGGATTTGATGGTCTAAATATGTTTTCTAAATGATCTTGAGTGAACTAACAGTTCAATGTGTAATAGGTAGCTTTCTTTTTTTTTCTTTTTTCTTTTTCAGGTGAAAACTTAGTTACCAGGTGTTATTAGTGGATCTATGTTTGCCATCATGTGCTGGGCCAACCTGCTTTTTGCCAAGCAATGGGGGCCTGGCACCAAGCGGGCTCCTGTGTTTTTGGTCATGTGCCCACCCCTAGTGTGATAGGGCAAGGTATAAAATATTTGACACCACAGTGTAGGCATAATAAGGTGTCTCCTGTTTTGTGGGAGGGATGAATTGTAAATGTGTACAAGGTGCCATCAGAAAGGTTGAAGATAGAAGACTACCCTAGTACCTTGGCCAATTCCACACTAATTATATTCTTTTGAGAAACGTTGAAAATTAAAAAAAATTATTTCTTCCAAATCAGAAAATATTTTGAAGGATAATAATGAATATTTCGCAATATTCTATTTGTTGAAACGAATTTTTGAAAGTAAATTAATTATTGGACGGACATGTGTTGAAATGGCCAAGGTACTATGGTAGTTGTGTTAAGTAAAGCCCTAGGGGGAGGGCATTCTCAGAAAAAGGGACCAGTAAGAGCCTTAGCCAAGGGCTTTACCTTGCATGCTGTAAAGAACAGCTGCTGAACTTTCTAAATCTGAAAAGTTTCTCCTCTCATCTCATCAGAGGAACTTTCCTGAGTACCCTGCGAAATTGACCGACGTGGTTTATGTGATAATCATGTGAAGTCTGGGTTATGATTTGTCGAAGGAGTATTTTACCTAACACCACAGACCGCGTTTAACGATGTGCTGCTTGTGTCCTAAGCATCCAGCATAGCAGCAGGTCCTCAGTCAGTCAAGGTTTCTCGTCGGTAGGTGTGTAAGAGCTCTTACCGCTTGTCGAGCTCTTCCCTTCTCCTGTGTTCCAGATAGCTAGCTCTCATGTAATTCGTCCATTTGGTTTGGCACACACACCATCACAGACCGAATCGATCTCCGGCCTCTATCTGTCACGTCGGCCAAGTTTGCGCAGTGCGAGGTAAGTCTCTAGGCAATGGTCTCAAACGAAAATATTTGATGAGATGTTGCACATAATGCAAGTTTCGAGTTTTAGATGGTCGGTCTTCATAAAATGTGTTTTTTCTTCATAACTAGTCGATGCAGGGATATGGGTTGCAGTTCTTCCTCCTCCAGGAATAGCAGAAAGCGAACAAATACAAGTAGTTTTCTCGCAAGAGTATGAAGATTGTAGCGGGTTTCTAACATCCGGGTAGAAGGGAATCTGACTTAAGGATCAGAGCTAAGGATAAGGACTTACTGGAAGCTATTTGCTAGGTCAGAGTGAGAGAAAAACGCTGATTTCGTTTATATGGGTGTGTAGATTGTGAGGGAACGGATCTGTGAACGTATCCTCCTTCCAGAAAAGAAATCTCTCTTTCCGCGCGTCCATTGTGAAGGGATAGAAGCTCTTGAACTTATCGAACACCATGCCGGGAAACTACCTCCACCTCGCAGGAGACTTGGTGGACGCACTGGGTCGAGCTGAGAACCACCAGCCGCTGCAATTCAATGAAATACAGTGCCGGTTACTGAGGCAGAAGCTTCAAGAGACGGTGACGCCTCTTCTATCACGAGTGGACAAGGATTCCCTGCCTCTTGAGAAGCAAGCGCTCTTCGAACAGTGTTGTCCAGGCGCAGCTCTACTGGAACTTTACCGGATAGTCAAGCGTGCAGAGGCAATCATACACGGCTGCAGCATCCAAGACTGGCTTACGGCAGCAATCAAGTTGGCAAATAGCTTTGAAGCTTTCGTTGATATCTTCTTTAAACTCGACTGGTGTAAAGCTGTGGTCGGCATCGTGTTCTCGAATGCCCTAAAAAGTGAACTTGAGCATGTTGGCGACAATATCGACGGGTTTGGAGAGGCCGAGTGCGCATTCAAGATGGACGAGATCCGTAGTATACTGCAGCAGCCGGCTTCGCAGGATCGTGACAGTTTAAGAAGAAGGTTAGCAGAGATGCAGGAAGACATAGGAGCTCGGAGTAAGCAAGAGATAGTAGCGTACCTGTTGAAGTTGCTAACTACCGATCCTGCGAACATGGAGCAAACGACGCTCCACGTGCTGCCCACTATAGAATGGAAAAGTCTCCGGCACCTCAGAATTATTGGAAGAGGGAGTTTTGGAGAAGTTGCTGAGGTGGAGTGGCTGGGCCAAAAAATTGCGCAAAAGATATTCGACGGCGTTGACTGCAAAAGCTTCCAGATAGAAGCGAACATCTTGGCGGGCCTCCATCATCCGAACATCGTGCAAATATTTGGCGTTTCTTCTAGTCGCGGTAAGTCTTCGAGTTCGATCGTGATGGAACTCATGCTCGGAGACCTTTTCAAGGGCATAAATGACCCTTTCGACGCAAGGACGTCTACATCATACCACAGGCCAACTCTCACGCTTCGTGTTGCACTGGACATCATGCTACAAATGGCTGAGGCTATGCAATATTTGCACAGAAAAAAGATAACACACAGAGACCTGAAGTCCTTAAACATGCTGATCAATCCTGCACAAATTCCAGAGATAGCAGAAGCAGGGTACATGGATGTCAAATTGGCAGATTTTGGTACATCAAAGATTGTAACTGCTACCACTACCATTTCTCCACAGACACTGGATATAGGGACACGTGCATGGATGGCACCAGAGGTGTGGTCTGAATATGAGAAGGATTCCAGCAACATGAAATATTACCCTTTGAAATCAGATGTATACAGCTATGCTATCACGTGCTATGAAATCCTATCAGGGAGACGACCCTTTGATGGAATTCCTAGGACAGAATTAGCAGAGAAGGTCAGGGCAGGATTGAGACCGTCATTACCTAAATCACTTCCCACCTCTTTGTCATCCCTGATTGAGTGCTGTTGGGATGGTGATGTCCGAAGGAGGCCATCTTTCTCAAGGATCTCCACTGAGCTCAGGTATCTGAAAGGCATTTACTTGATCAGTGGTAAGTACTCTCGCAACTAAACTGACATGTACAGTTGGCAGGGAACAAGCTGGGGAGAGGGTGGAATCTGGGGACTAATGTTCAATGGTCTTGGGGTGTAGGCACTCAAGGGAAATGTTTGCTTCATTCTGTTCACTAGTGCCAGGAATGAGACCTATATTCCATAGTTGGTATTTGGGAATGACCCGTGCCTTAAGATACACAGTTTCTCCAACTTTTAAGTTTGTGCATCATTCCATTGCTGCCTCAGGTGTGGACACATTTTGTTCAATGCATGTATACCATAACCAACCAAGATGATCTATGTTCTAAAAACTTGACATTTTTCTCTTGTGGGCTGATGCGATTATCAGATTGTGGGGGGCGCAGTCAAACTTTTGCCACACTGCCATTTAGCATGGCTCCAGAGGATGTCGATACAGAAATTGAAACTGACAATTCAGTGCGTGACATATATACACTTTTCAACACAGTGCATGACCTTCGGCGACAGCTACAGGAGAAAGATCAAACATTGCATGAGCAAAATGAGATGCTGACGAAGAAAGATCAAACGCTGCAAGAGCAAAATCAGACAATTCAAAAGCTTCTTGCAAGACAAGGAAGATTTGATATCTCTCAGCTTCAGGAAGCTTCCGATCAAACGCAGAGAGAGAAAGATAAAATGTTACAAGAGCAAGATCAGAAGCTTCAGGAGAAAGATCAGGTGCTTGGGGAGGAGGATCAGGCAATTCAAAAGCTTCGTGCCAGACATGGAACATTCAAATGCCAAGGATGTGTCGTGCTATGAAGCTGCATTTGGAGAGGGAGCTACACATCCTGCACTTTTGCTGTCAGGGGCTTATGCAGGAATTCGATTAACCTCCAACTGATCAGGCGGTGGTGCCAGATTAGTACTTTGGAGTGTGGCCGTTTTTGGATGGGAAGAAATGCCTCCCAGGAAACCTAGACTTGTGAGAAGATGTCTGTCAGCTTGTCAGCATCAGCTAGTGGGACCCGTACCAGCTGTGATCCCACTCAATCTTGTCATGGATTGTGCTTCTTTGCTCTTGTAAATTGAAATATAACCACAGATTTTCAGAAGTGTCATTCCACATATACTAAGCTCGTCACTATTCTCTTGAGCATCATCAAGAGCTGCAGATCAGGAAAAGTTGTCAATCTTGATCTTCCACTCATTTTTGGAAATGAGGTAACTCCTGGAGGCTATCCTCTCTTCATGACAAAGCATGGTCAATTGACCACAGTCATTAATTGTCTTGTTTATGTAAAACAGTCCAGACCAGTGTTGTGCTTGTAACTCACAAAGCTGAAATCAAATACCATCACATTGTCTCCCTTTTGCACAATGCGAAACAAAAAAATTTAGTACAAATTACTTTGCCACCTCATTCATATTGTAAGTTGGCCTTTTGCTGACCAATTGTTTAATGTCAATGAGGCAATAAGGGCCCAGGGGCCCCCCATTGGTGTGAAGAGGCCAAATATTGGATTGCTGTATAGGGAGGGTTTGCTTGGAAAAGGGCTATTTGAGTAGGTGAGAACATCTAAATTCAGTAAATTTTAAGTACCTATCTCCAACACTTCCAAACTATATATACAGTATGATTCCATGGAGAAAATCCTCCAGTCACCCTACATTATCTGTTGAATCATTTACATTTTCGAGAGCATATATTGCAAGCATACTTTTTTTCCTGGCCTGGATGTCACAAGCTCCTCCCTCACACAATTGACTGAATCCATCAAATTGTACTTCCTGTTCACACATAATTTGGTCCCTCACCTTATCTGTCATTGCATTTGAGCTTACTGCAAGAGCAACAATCTAAAGTTTGGCAAAATGTTCTAATTTGGGGCACAACTCCTGAGGTTGAAATGGCTACTTTCAATGGACTCAAGTGCAATCCCTGTCCCTTTGTCATAATCTCCACATCTGTTATCTTATTATCAATGTTCTGGAAGGGCTCTCCCATAGCTATGAACATCACATTCGTCACTAGACCTAACCCTAATTCTTGGTTGCACATGCTTGCTGCATTCACAAGCTGCTCTACTCTGTGAGCTGTACTAAGATTTCCTTTCAAACCCATTTTTGTGGTGCAAGAAAACTGGCAGTTCATAGCACATCCTATCCAGCTCCAAACACGAACAGTGATGTGATTTCTAAGTTCTGGAATCCAAACAGTCTCAATCTGAGCACTGAATTCCTCAACAAACAACACAATCTTTTGCACCCCATCTCATGTCTCACATGATGGATATCTTGCTGCAGATGAGCATGGAAGTTGGCATGCTTTTCTTGTATGACTCAGAATTCTCTGTTCAGCCCCTAAATCTCAGAATGTAAAATGGCATGGATTCCAGAAACCATGAAACAGAGCTCACCTTGGCAATCATCTGCACAAAATCTTTGCCAAGAATTATAGAAAATTTCAAGGGGGGTTTCCTTAGAGCTTCCTTCACTACCTCATATTTCCCACCTTCAATAACCTCAACCTTGATAAGCCTTGCCATGTTCAAGCCCACACCTGCCAAGTCACGTCCACACTTATTAGAAAGAGAATAAAGACATCCAAATCTCTGTTACAAAAGGAAAAGACATCTGTTGATGGACATTGTACTCCAGAAGGCTGCATCAAACAGCTCCAGGCTTCCTGGAATCAAGCATCAAAGTCATTCAATGCCCCTAGCTACAAGAAAGATAACTAGTGATAAAAATCACCTCACCAATATTTTTGCTTTCAATCTTGGCAGCATCAAAGATGCATGAATATACTTGGCCATTCTTTGTCTGGACTTCAATCTGCTGGCCAATGAGGCGTGTGCGTGAACAAGAGGTGTTTCTCTTCCACAGTCCTTTCTCCACCTGAGAGTCAAAACCACAGTTTGACCAGGTTACTAATGCCACATGGTGAAAAAATCCAAGATCACAACCTGAAAATTTTCCTGCAAAGGAATTTGGTGTAAAATAGGTGATGTGATGTCTAATTGGAAAACACTAATGCCCAAGTATCCAGAAAATGTGGAACACCAAAGAGAGTAAAATACCAGGATACCTAGTAGTCTTGGAAATTAGGGTACTACTGGAGGCCAGACATGAGCCAGTTTGCAACTAAGCCATGAACCACAGATCAGACCTTTGAGGCAGTGACTGTTTGCAGAACTATCAAAATGCCATATAAACTTTCAATGTAAGAGTGCTTAACATGTCATCAAATCAAATGAAAAAAAATTCTTGTACTGGACAGATCCAAGTGAGAATTTCAGATGACGACATGTTCATTATGATATGATCAGTAGATTCTTAGAACTTTTTTGGCATACTACATGCAGGAGATAGGGTGTGTAAACATCACAAAAGTTGCACTACACAACAACGATTGGGAAAAATGATTGTAATGGTCAAGATAGGGCCTAAACCATACACAAAACAAGAGTGATCTTAATTTTGTGACTACAGTCACAAAGCATCAGAAGGTCACCTTCATTATGTATTTGTTGGCATCTACTGTAAGGAACCAATGAAGTGAGTACAGGGAGAATTCAAGACTGTTGTAAACATGTTGTCTTTTTATGAAATTGTAGTGAGAACTCCAGAAAGATGTTTTGAAGGCAACCATTATGTCACACTCATAAAAGCAAAATGAACATACCAAAGAATGAGGGTGGTCATAACCTTGTGAGTGTCATTCACAAAGTAGGTAAGACCATCACCTTTATCACAAATGACCATGACCAGTTGCCAGTAATCCTTGATTCCTTCATCAGCTCGTAATGGTGGGTGTATATAAGCAAATAGTAAATCTCCTCAAACTTTCAGGCAAAAACTTATTAAAAAATCTTTATCCTGAGTTTCTGTCTCAATTCTGGAAGACATGGGAAGTCATGATATTTGCTGGCACTCACTTGAGACATAGTTAATCAATCTCCTGATAAATACTGAAAACCTTTTCATACTTAGAAGTTTCAAAGGAAGTCGACCTGAATTGGATTGAAAGATAACCTCACAACAAGGTGAGACTTCAGGTCCCAAATAATATAAGGAAAAAGATTGAACCCAACCCTAAAGAACAGAGAAAATAAGAACAAGATGGAGGTGTGTGTTTGAGTGAACAGAAATGATGACAGGCATAGTCTGTTAGGTTCAGGCCAAACTGAAATGAACATGACAAGAAGGTCACTCACAAAGTATTAGACCACATTCATCATGAATTGCAGTAACTAGATGTTATTACTCCCCACAGACATCATCAGCTCCTGACTGCCAACAACATCTCTGGACCCCAGGAGGCCCAACCGTGCATTATGTGAGCATAAGAGTAGGTGAATAGATCCTAAACAGATAAAAAATTGCACTAGAGACACTGACCTCCAAGTGCATATCTAACCCCTGCCAACCTCTGTGGGAGATCTGACTTTGCCATTGTTACTGGTAGTGAGGTGGTTGCGTGGACCATCTTGAGGTGAAAAATCAGAGGTAGCCTTGGCAGGCTGTCTCCAATTCTGATTGTTAGAGCAATATCCTGCATCAGGTGAGCTGCCCCCTTCTCTGTCAGTGCTCCCAAGGGCAACACCATTGCCAGTAATTGGCCGCCACTGTGCTTGTAATTGACTCATTGGACTCTTGAGCCTTCGGTGCCCCTGGGTTGGCAAACCACTGCTACTGTGCCTTTTTCATAAACCTGTTAAAGGATGTGTGCAGGGTCAAGTAATTATTTGATGGTGCACCTGAAACAAGTGCGCATACAACAAACTGCAATGCAAAAATCTTGGACAATTTCTTCAGCTCCAAAGCTCAAGTAGCTCTTGTGAAGATCCAATTCAGTAACAGCTTGTTGTAAGGCCCTCGTGATTAGAATGGATACAGCAAAAGTATCAATCCCCACTGCTGATTCACCCATGGGTTCATTGTTCATTCTAATTGACAAGTAAGGTGAGTCACACTCAATTGCCATGACCATATCAAACAAAAGAGAGCAGATACTGTAGATTGAAATTAGGGTTGAAGAACTAGGTTCTGCCCCTTAGTTGCAAAAGAGATCCAGAGGGTGGGACAAAAAAACTTAACCCTAATCCTGTAAACCAACTTTGCCGCCTGCCAAAACAAGGAGTAACCCTAAGCTCAAACATATCCGACTTACCTGTGAGGGCTAGAAAGGGTGAGAATTGTCTCCACTGTGCCTTTTCCCAGATTCGGATGCACAACAATAGCTCATGCAATAAATCGCCCCATCAAGCGTCCAACTAGAATCACATTCTTAGGCAGGATCTTACCTTTGTCCTCATGTTGTTGTAACCTCATTCCCAAGGAGTCTCTACACCTGTCCGAAAACTGTCACAATGGGAGTCTAATCGACTTGAACAAGACAAATAATCCTACTGTCCCATATTTGTTGCTGGAAGGTAGCATGTGAACGAATGCTGAAAAAATCTGCACAGATTCAGCAGCATGAGGAACACAGAGGTGTGCAGAGAGTATCCATTGGACAACTTGCACTACGTGTTTTCCATGCTCTTCGAGAATTCGACCATCCATGGCAGATTGCTCGCCTTCTAAATCAACGGCAAACCAGTCAAGATGGTTGGCATATTGCTCTTCCACTGTAACCCCTGCCAGGACGTAAGTGATGACCAGCCCCTTAGAGCCTATTTCAAGTGTGAAGGAGGATTGTTGATGGAAATTGTTGGGAAATGGTCGTTCGTTCGAAGCTAGGTCTGACTCTGCTGCTATAGACCTCTTCTGCAATCAAAAGGAAAGAGACGCAGAGAAACATCAAGCAATTAACAAAGCTTCAAGTCTTAACATATTGTTGAAGGTCTCAAAAAGGAAGGGCAACGCGATCTTACGAGGATTTAGTCTTTCTGGCCAGCGCGTAAGGCCGCCTACTCAACAAGCTGTATGCAATGTACAGACATAGTACTGACGTTTTTTCTTGTAGTAGCACATGGATTTACTTCAAGAGGTTCTTGAAGAGAAGTTGTTCCACTGAACTATTCCCACTATAAGATCCCTCACGATCTCTAGACGGTTGGTAAGGCCCCCCCAGGGCCTTATTGTATGTAAAGCATCGCTAGAAATGTCCTTGAACTGAAGCAGGAAGAAACTTTACATTTTGTGGTTACAAACATCTTCCTCCTTGACATGGGAAGATACTTCCTTGGACTGGAGTGAGTCTTACTTTTCTACCCAATTTGTAAGGCCATTCTTGGCCGATCTGATGAATACCCCCGAAGACAAGAAAGAAAGAAAAACTTGAAATACACAATTTAGTATTTACACTTTATAACACAAACTTTGTGTTTTTTTCAAATGTTTTTTGCAAAATAATGAAGATTTGTCAAAAATAAATAAAATCATTGCTTTTGGTGGAGTCCTCACAATAATTCTCTCTAATTCAAGTGATGATATAATGGAAACTAGTTTAGTTGAAACAAGTAAGTATAGAGGTCATTAGTGATCATCATGACAATTATATACAGTCATCACTTGAACAATTATGAAATCATTCCACAATTACTTAATTACATTGCTTTAACAACTCACCTACAAAGCAAATTAACACCTGCCTATTCATAATTGAATTCAACCAAGTTATGAATATTCAATTCATTCAATTTAGTTTAACCTAAAGTCAAATTTCATTTCATTTCATTTAAGAATTTGAGTTCAATCAATTTAATTTGTATTACACAAATTAATTGAATATTTTTCATTCAAGAAAAGTTGAATATTTTCACAAAATCAATTCATTTTTTTCATCATTTCATTGACATTGATAACGCAAAGCAACATAAAGTCCAATTTATTAAAGCAATAAAAAAATATACATCAACCATAGTCTAAGGTCAAATTCACCATTGATTTTCTCAAAAGATTGATTTTTTAAAACAATTCAATTATTATAATTTCCATGATTTGCTATGTATGATGTTGTCATATGAGTAATGAAATTATTTAAAGTTTAATCTATGAAAAATATGATGATCTTCAACATGTCAATTTCATATTTTCACAAAATTTAATTTCATTATTTTGAGCATTATTTAACATCGAAATTTATTTAAAAGTAAAATGTCAAGAATAATAGAAAAAAAAGGGGAGCCTTTGTATTGTAAATCTTGGCACTTCCAACTTATTAGGCTATTTAATAGACTACAGGGTATGAATTTAAGTATATCATGAAATGTGTATTTTCAAAATTTCTATCTATGAAAGAAGACTGTTTATTTGATTTTTTTCACATTGAGATCTCACAAAACACAATGCCTTTTCTTCTGCTCTTGGTATTGTTGGGAAGCCCTTGATGAGGAAGGGTGCATTGAGTTCCTTTCATAATGTTTGTTTGTATGGTGGAGAAGTCATTGACTATTGAATGATTTTTTTTTGTTGAGAATTCATTTAAATCAAAACTAAAAAATATAGGGGAATTTGGATATGTTCTTGATATTGTTGGAAAGCTCTCAATGAGTAGGATTTAATGAGTGTACATCATAATTTTTTGGACCAAAAGTGTAGGAAATATTGAATATTGATCTTTTTTTGGTCATTAAAAATCCAATTACATTACAAATATTGATTTGGGAGGAAAAATTAGTTGGTTACAGTAAAACTTGTCTAAAGTGATATTGTTGGGACCAGAGGTAGGATATCACTTTATACAGGTTATCACTTTAGGCAAGTATAATACATATAGTATCATACACACACGTTTTCCTTTTTTTTATCATTATCGTTTGTATCGTTAGGGCGTTAGTTCGTGGTTGCTCATATTCGCATGCCGGGGGAAGTTCCACAGAAAAAAACCCTTGTTTGCGTGTGGGTCCACCTCAGGAACCGCGTTACAAGTACCACCCCGTCACATCCTCATGCGCAAAGTTTTCTCCATGCTGAAGAAAGGTCAACAATACACCACGATGACGGACGAAGTCCACCTCGCCTTCGTACGGTATAAGAAAGATCATCTTGGTGCCACACAGAAAGAGCTGATCAAGTGGCTGGAGGACATTCATCAGCTCAAGGTCAACCAAGCAACGGTGTCGAGCACACTCAAATGGTCGACGAAACTTCTCACCAAGGCCACCACCTCCAACCTTAGCTCTAAATGTCAGAAGACGGTGAAATTCCTTATCATGGAGGCTGCCTTAACCAAATGGTTCCTTGCCAACCGGGAACACGTCAACCTGAGCGAGGACCTCATACGTGAGAGCGCAATGAAGATCATTGACCGCTTGTACCCGGATCACCCGCCGTTTGAGTTTTCAAATGGTTAGTTTAAAGCTTTCAAGGTCCGTCACGGGATCAAGAAACATCGCAGGTTTGGGGAAAGCGGTTCAATCAACATGACTACTGTTACAGTTGCCCTTCCGAGAATTCGTCAAGTTCTTGACACGTACGAATGGCGTGACATCTATAACACGGATGAGAGTGGGTTGTTCTACCGCATGTAGGTACATATTATAAGTTCAAAAAGATATCAAATGAGTTTGTCCCTGACTAAGCATCTTCGCCCGCATTGCAGGCGAACAACTCCTTTGTGACAAAGCAGCTCGAAGGCAGGAAATAGAGCAAGGAGCGCTTGACCTTGGCGCTGTGTTGCAATGACGACGGCTCTGGCAAGCTCCCACTGTGGGTGATTGGCAAGTTTAAGAACCTTAGGTGTTTCAAGAACATCAATGTCACGTCACTTGGGTGCGTATACAAGAACATTGCGTCCACGTGGATGACACAAATCATCTTCCTGGAGTGGCTCCGGGCATTTGATCTCCATGTTTCCGGCCGGAAGGTCCTCCTGATCCTGGATAACTTCAGTGGGCATATTCCGGTGGAGAAGATTCCGGATCACATTCGCCTTCGGAACACGACCATTCTCTACCTACCTCTGAACATGACCTCAAAGATTCAACCGTGCGATGTCGGCATCATCCGCAACTTCAAGGGCTACTACTATCGCCACTTCAACCGTGCTCTTCTCCAGCGCATTGAGGACAAGGTGCCGGAGTCGGAAAAGGTCGACATTTTGGGGGCCATCCAATTTGCCGTCCCTGCGTGGAATTATGAAGTCAAGCCAACGACGATTGCCAACTACTTCCTACACTGCAAGATCCGGTCGACAGAATAGGCTGAGGCAATTGAAAACCTCATGGAAGACAACCTAGTGGACCACGAGGTCATCGCGGATCTACAGTTACAAATCCAGCATTTTTGCTACAGGAACCCGATGGACATCAAAAACTTGCTCAACTACCCGAAGGAGCAGATCACATCATACACGCCGAATCTTGATAGCATCATTGAGGACCACCTTGAAGAAGCTGGACTTGCTCTAGTGCTGCATGAGGAAGAGGACGACAGCAAAGAAGTGCCTGCCATGAATGCCGCTAACGCTTCCGAAATGCTGGATAAGCTTGTGATCTTTTTCATGTAACAACAGGATGTGGATGAATCTTGTGTGAGTTCCATCCAGAAATTGAAGGATAAGGTGACTATGATCCGTACCAACCAAATGGTTCAGAAGAACATTGACAGGTTCTTCAAGCGTATCTAGCTTGTTTTATAGTTGTTTTTGTCTTTTATTTTTTGAAATGTGCTGAATATCACTTTAGATAAGAAGTGGGACCAATAAAAATTATCGAGTATCACTTTACGAAGGTTTATCACATTTTGTATGGGGCCCGAGTTGGGATTGAGTCGTGTTTATCACTTTAGACAAGATATCACTTTAGATAGTATCACTTTAGATAAGTTTTACTGTAATAAGTTCACACTTGAACCAACAGTTAGAAATCTTCTAGCCTAATTAACTTAACAAGCATCTTGATAGTTATTTATTTACTAATGATAGATGTTATTTATTGGCTTTTAATTTATTAAGGGATGAAATTATTTTGGTTTATTAGTTTTATCTAAGTCAGGGATTGGATTTTGGTGCACCAATCAACTAAGGGATTTTTGGGGGTGGATTAAGCTAAAGGCTTATTTTCTAAGGGAAGATGTGAACCATGTTTGAATTAGGAAGAAGGGGAACTTGGAGGAGGAGTAGGATCATTCTTGAAATATCTCAGTACTTTTTCAGGTTCGACATAAATTAAATTATTTTTTAATTTGTCGAATTTTTTTGATGTTAATAATTATAGGGGAAGATGTGGACCATGTTTGAATTAGGGAGAAGGGGAACTCGGAGGAGGAATAGGATCATTCTTGAAATATCATAGAACCTTTTCAGGTTCGCCATAAATTAAATTATTTTTTAATTTGCCGAATTTTTTCGATATTACTAGTTAATTATGACAAAAACTTGAAAAAGTCATGCAGTTAACCACGTTTGATCCCTGCACCTCTCAGAATATGCCGAAGGCCAAATTTTTTGGATATTAATAGTTCATTATGACGAAAACTTTAAAAATTTATGGAGTTAACCAGGTTTAATACCTGTGCCTCTCAGAATACGCCTTTGACATTAACTCACTGACCACCTAACCACAAATGCAAATTTTTCTCCATTAAGTCTTTGTTTATAATAAATGTATTATAGAGTACTGAAATTTTTAGAATTCAAATTTTAACTGCTGAATTAAGAATTGAGAATTAAATTAATTATTCGGCACTGAGGTGCCGAACCTGAAAAGGTACTACGGTAGCATCATAGAATAGAACAGATAAAAATGTTAAAAGAATTTCATAGAAAAGAATCATGTTGTACTTCATTATATATAAATAAATATGGAGACTGAAGGTTATGGACTTTGAATGTGTACTTTTGTTTTTTCTAATTTTTTGTCTTGACTTCTTGAATGTGCGAGTGTAAGCTTACCTTCCCAAAGAAAATTGTGGTTCTTTTTGTTTTTTCATTATCTGTTTCTTAATTTTCCTTAGAATGTACTTCTCGAGTTTTTAAAGCATTAGGATAGTTGCAACAAAAGATAGTTGTTGGAAGGTGGTGTGCATAATGATGAAGGCAATATCAAGGAGTTGATGCTCTGCAACTTAAGAATAATATTCTCTTTCTTTCAATCACTTGACTTATTCGATGATTTTTTAAATTTTTTTTGTAAGTTTTCTGTTTGAAGGTAAGACTGCCTTCAGATGACAACTTCTCCTCTCTTTTTTTTCCTTTCTTTTGCTTATTTTATCTGGCTACCCTCCCTGGTAGCCAAGTCCGCAGTTATACAGCTACATTACCCATCCATGATGGAAGGTTGTTTGTTTGTGAATGTTGAGAACACAGAAAATTGTTGTGCCTCTTGTTGCACTTTTAATATTATTGGAAAGACCTTGATGAGTAAAGGCATATCAAGTTGGTTTTATACTGTTTTGAACAACTTGCATCTTCAAAGACACTTGAAGCTTACCTGAGATATATCTTGATATTTCATAGATATAGCAAGATCAAAATCAAAGAAAGTTCAGCTCCTATCCATAGAACAAATAAAGACCACTTTACACCACAGTGGGGGCCCAGGACGATGAAAATTCTGAATCATCAAGTTGCATCTCCTATCCAAAGAGAGTGTATATCCCACTTTACACGACAGTGAGGGCCTGGGACCCTGGAAATTCTGAGAGCCCTTTGAACTCATCCAAAGGCCATCCCAGGAAAATTCACTAATTTTTTGTGTGGGCCTGGACTGTCAAACCTAGCATAAAGTGACGATGGACTCTTTTAAGGTACCAAAGCATATATAACAAAGCTTTTTTTAAATGGAGGGAAGTCATCGTTCGAATGGTTCCTCCCAACTTTCCTCCTTCAAAAATAAAGTCAAATATGTTTTGACAGCCAATTACAATTTTTTGGGCTCATCGTTTACTGGAATTTGCATGAGGCCTCAAATAATCTATTTGAGGTGGGCCTGAGGCGAATATGGATACATCATGAAACTGTATTCATTCCGTACCATGTTCATATCCATGTCCACATTTCATCTATTCATTTTCCTTGGACTCTTAAGCATGCAGCCAGTGTTTTCTTTTTCTCAAATGTTTACAACATGGCAAGGAAACAATGGAAGGGGTAAAAGGTATAAAGGGTTATTTTTGAGAAAAAATGGGCCCAAGTTGTCACATTATTCGGAGAAAAACTCTAAAGTCATGACCATATGTAGGTTCCAACAAGTCGCCAAATTATAGAAGAAATCCTAAAATTTTCTACTTCCCCCTCTTACCTCTAGCCAAGTCCTCATAAGCTAAGTCCTCATGAGGATGGTTGCCAACCCACCTACTTCACAAATTTGAAGCAAAAGAAAACGCTGCCTGCAAGTAAAATGGTACCAGTGGGGTGTTTTCCTGAAATCAGGGATTTTATATATTAAATGGTCAAAAGCTCTTAATCTCCAGAGTAAAGGGGGGCCTAAGAAATGAGGTAGAAGAGACGAGCTAATAAAATTATATGTTGTCGATGGTCCAGATAGAGCTCGATTCAAGGAACCTCGCTATCAAATGAGGCAATTACGAAAATGAGATCGCCCGCATCGCCAGTAGAATGAACAGAGAGCGATCATCAGAAGAAAAAGTTGCGATTCCGTGAACAGCACGCGAAAGGAGCCCACGCCAAAACTGGCAATGCCCGATGCCCTGCACAAGAAGCAAATGGAAACCGACGAAGAAAACCCCAAACTTGGGCTTCCAAACAACACTAGCCTAAGGAGCACAAGCACAGAACAATATCGGCAACGCCGCGTTACGAGCAGAAAGACGACAACGACGGCCTAACGTTTCTCCAGCTCTCCCGTGTCCTAGATGGCTAGTTCCGACACAATTTGTGCCTTGGGTTTGGCACACAGACCATCCATCACAGGCCGAATTGACCTCTCGTCTCTGTGTCGCCCGCCCAGTTCACGCGACGCGACGTAAGCATCTAGGTAATGGTCTCAAGCCAAAACACCTAGATGTTGTACACAATGCAATTCCCGGGGTTTAGATGGTCGATCTTCATCAGATGTGTTTATCCTACATAACTAGTCGATACAGGGACATCGGTTGCAGTTCTCGTTCCTAATGTTGGTAGAGAGGTGACCTTGTTCACGCTCGTCGAGCTCTGCCCTTCTCCGGTGTTCCAGATAGTTAGCTCTCATGCAGTTCGGCTATTGGGTTTGCTGCACAGACCATGACAGCCGAATCGATCGCCGGGCTCTATCTGTCACATCGGCCAAGTTTGCGCAGTGCGGGGTAAGTCTCTGGGCAATGGTCTCAAACCAAAATATTTGGTGAGATGTCCTTATATGTAAAATTTGAGGTGTCTGTCCGTCCGGTCGTCCTGTGTGGGTAAGGGGGTTAGGGTTAGCACGCCCTTCATAATGAATATTTTTGGGCTTACGATATAGTTTATCTTATGCTTTACAAATTGGAGGGGGGGGGCCATGGGTGGGGTGGGTTTCAGAAATAAGGGGTCTAGGAGGAGGGGCCTTACCTTATACTTAAGTAATTTTTAGTTTTTACAGCATGTAAAGACTTGCAATAAAACTAAATTTTGCCAAGTTGGGAATTGGGATCAGGTTTTCTTTGTTATAAATTTTAAAAAATAATTTATAAATATATTTATAAATTTGTGATATCAAAAATCTGACAAAATTTTCAAAAATACTAGGAAAATTAGTTGATTTTACATTAGGGAAACAATAAAATTCTCTATTTACACTAGAACTTGGGATCCCTTTTGTTTCCTTGGTTACCTTTCCCATGGAACAGCCCTCTTCACCTATCTCCCCCCTTCAACACAACAACCCTCATTAAACCAATGAACGGAGAGGAAAAGGAGGCCTGCGTCCACCGAAACCGTCTTGCCCGAGAGAGAGCGTGCCCTAAATAAATAAATACGACTTAAAGAAACTGGGGGATTTCACAGTGTCCGAAGGTCACAGGTACTCACTAGTTGTACATAATGGAGGTTTCGAGTTTTAGATGGTTGATCTTCGTAAAATGTGTTTTTCCTTCATAACTAGTCGATGCAGGGATATCGGTTGCAATTCTTGCTCCTACAAGACTAGCAAACAGCTAACAAATACAAGTAGTTTTCGGACAAGAGCATGAAGATTGTAGTGGGTTTCTAACATCTGGGTAGAAGGCGATCTGACTTAAGTATCAGAGCTAAGGATAAGGACTTACTGGAATCTATTTTCTAGGTCAGACTGAGAGAAAAACGCTGATTTCGTTTATATGGGTGTGTAGATTGTGAGGGAACGGATCTGTGAACGTATCCTCCTTCCAGAAAAGAAATCTCTCTTTCCGCGCGTCCATTGTGAAGGGATAGAAGATCTTGAACTTATCGAACGCCATGCCGGAAAACTACCTCCACCTCGCACGAGACGTGGTGGACGCACTGGGTCGAGCTGAGAACAACCAGCCCTTGCAATTTAATGAAATTCAGTGCCGGTTATTGAACCAGAGGCTTCAAGAGACGGTGACGCCTCTTCTATCACGAGTGGACAAGGATTCCCTACCTTTTGTGAAGCAGGCGCTCTTCCAACAGTGCTTTCAAGGCGCAGCTCTGCTGGAGCTTTACCGGATAGTCAAGCATGCAGAGGCAATGATAAACGGTTGCAGCACCCAAGACTGGCTTACAGCAGCAATCAAGTTGGCAAATAGCTTCGAAGCTTTCGTTGATATCTTCTTTAAGCTCGACTGGTGTACAGCTGTGGTCGACATCGTCTTCTCGAATGTCCTAAAGAGTGAACTTCAGCATGTTGGGGACGATATCGAAGGGTTTGGAGAGGCCGAGTGCACACTCAAGAGGGAGGAGATCCGTAGTATGCTGAAGCACCCCGCTTTGTAGGATCGTGACAGTTTAAGAAAGAGGTTAGCAGAGATGCAACAAGACACAGGAGCTCAGAATAAACAAGAGATAGTAGCGTACCTGTTGAAGTTCGTAACTGCCGATCCTGGGAACATGGAGCAAACGACGATCGACTTGCTGCCCACTATAGAACGGAAAATCCTCCCGTAGCTCAGGATTCTTGGCCAAGGGTCTTATGGATCCGTCACTGAGGCGGAGTGGCTGGGCCAAAAAGTTGCGGAAAAGATATTCGACGACCTTGACTCCAGAAGCTTCTTGGTAGAAGCGAACATCTTGGCGGGCCTCTCTCATCCCCACATCGTGCAAATATTTGGTGTTTGTACTGGTGGCCGTCAGTGTTCGATCGTGATGGAAGTCATGCACGGAGACCTTCGCGGGGCCATAAATGATGCTTTCGACCAAAGGAGGTCTACATCATACCATTGGAAACAGAGTTTCGAGCTTCCTGTTGCACTGGACCTCATGCTACAAATGGCTGAGGCCATGCAATATTTGCACCAAAAAAAGATAACACACAGGGACCTCAAATCCAGAAACATGCTGATCAATCCTGCACAAATTCCAGAGATAGCAAAAGCAGGGTACATGGATGTCAAAGTGGCAGATTTTGGTACATCAAAGATTGTAAATGCTACCTCCACCTTTTCTCCACAGACTAGGACAGGGACACGAGCATGGATGGCACCAGAGGTCATGTTTGAATCTGAAGAGGATTCCATCCAAATGAAATATTACCCTTTGAAATCAGATGTATGACGTGCTATGAAATCCTATCAGGGAGGACACCCTTTGAAGAAATTTCTATGAGAGATTTACCACAGAAGGTGAGGGCAGGATTGAGACCAACTTTACGTACTTCGCTGCCCGTCTCTTTGTTGTCCCTGATCGAGTGCTGTTGGGATGCTGATGTCAGAAGGAGGCCAACTTTCTCAAGGATCTCCACTGAGCTCAGGCATCTGAAAGGCATTTACTTGATAACTGGTAAGTACTCTTGCAACTAAATTGACAGGTACTAGGTTGGTGGGGAAGAAGCTGGGTAGAGGGCAGAATCTGGGGACTAATGTTGAATGACCTTGGCTTTTAGCTAGTCAATGGAAATGTTTGCTTCATTGTGTTCAAGAGTGCCAGGAATGAGACCTACATTCCATAGTTGGTATTTGGGAATGACCCAGGCCTTAAGATGCACAGTTTCTCCAACTTTTAAATTTGTGCATCATTCCATTGCTGCCTCAGGTGTGGTCACATTTTGTTCAATGCATGTATGCCATAACCCGCTGATACCATCTATGTTTGAGAAACTTGACATTTTTCTCTTGTGGGGTGATGCAATCATCAGATTGTGCCGGACCCAGTCATACTTTTGCCGTGCCTCAATTTAGCATGGCTCTAGAAGATGTCGATACAGAAATTGAAACTGATGATAGAGTGCACGACATCAATACACTTTTCAACAGGCTGCATGATCTGCAGCGACTGGTACAGGAGAAAGATCAAACAGTGTGTGAGCAAACTGAGATGCTGAGGGAGAAAGATCAAACCCTGCGAGAGCAAGATCAGACAATTCAAAAGCTTCTTGCAAGACAAGGAAGATTTAAGGGGCGAAAATGTGTTGTCCAATGAACCTGCATTGTCAGTAGCTGTTGTGGATATGTATATTACTGGGTACTGGACTTTTTCTGTCAGAGGCTCATGCAGGATTAAGACCCAACTGGCCGGGTGATGGTGCCAGATCAGTACTCTGTAGTGTGGCCCTTTTTTGGATGCAAAGAAATAACCCATGAGAAGGCTAGACTTGTGAAAAGATGCATGTCAGCTTGTGGGCATCAGGTAGTGGGACTGGTACCAGCAGTGATCCTACTCGCTCTTGTCATGGGGTGTGCTTCTTTGCTCTTGTAAATTGAAACATAACCATGGGTTTTATGGTAGTGTCATTCCACATATAGTAATCTCATCACTATGCTCTTAAGCATCATCAAGAGCTGCAGATCATGAAAAGTTGTCTATCTTGATCTTCTACTCATGTTCAGAAATGCTATAACCCCTGGAGGTCATCCTCTCTTCATGACAAAGGGTGTTCAGTTGACTGCACTCACTCCTGTATTGGTTGACTTTGATTCACAGTATCATGATCTAGTGGATTTTGCACTTCAAACTTGGGTGCATTTGTATACTTCGCAGCATTTATTTCGAGTAACTGCCAGGGCATGAGCTCATTAAGTTTCTCAACACTTCAACAAGTAAACATGGCCAGATTTGTCAGCAGTACCCATTTTTCAGTCATGGGAATCCATTTGGTGGAGAATAAGCCTTATTTGACTTCAGCTTTCAAATGGTTTCTTCAATTTGTTGTCATGGACAACAAATAATACGTGCCATCTGAATCCATTACAATAAACTTTTCTGTGTAAAACAGTCCAGAACACTGTTGTACTTGTGACTCACAAAGCTCAAACCAAAGATCATTACATTCTGTCTCCAATTTCTAGGATGCAAAACAAAAATTCTAGTACAAATTACTCAGAGGCTGCCATCTCATTCATATTGTAAATTGTGCCTTTTGGTGAGAAATTCTTCAATGTCAATGA